>R26__coassemble_396_pt1 | contig 27566 bp, 22 predicted proteins | sample R26__metabat2_high_PE_025 | metagenome-assembled genome bin R26 | reverse complement strand
GTCAAATCGCCGGAGAGGCCATTGATACGGAGCGTGTTGACGCCGTACGCCGGAACCTTGGTCTGCGAAGAGCCCCAGACGCTGGAGCCGGCGACCGCCTTCGCGGTTGTCGAGTCCCAGGTGTAGGCGATACCGTTCACCGTAACCGCGTCAAAGCTGCGCGAAGCGGTATCGGTCGCGGAGAAGACGATCACATCATACTTCTTGAACGGCTCGGTGATGCCGATGTTCGCGTGGTTGCTGCCATCGTCGAGGTAACCCATGAGATACGGGGCGTTCACGTTGCGGTACATATAGTTGTTGGCCGAGGACCAGGTAAGTCCGCTCTCTACCGTCTCGGTCGTCTTGGTCGTCGGGTCGTAGACCGTGTAGCCGGTGCTCGTCGACTGACTCGCCGCGGTGACTTGGGTCCAGCCCTTGCCGGGGATGTAGCCATCGATCACGTAGGTGTCGACGTCATCACCGATCTTGTAGCTGTCGCTCGTGCCGGCGCCGGTATTGCTTCCGGCCGTGGCATTGAAGTTAATCGCGATTGTCTTCGAGGCGATAGCGTCCTCGGCAGCCTCGGCGACCGTCGCGACCGTGTAGGTGAGCTTGTACGCGGGGCGGTACTGGAAGCCGTCGCTCGTCTGGAAGATCGCGCTGCAACCGCCGTCATTGCTGACTACGAGGCAAGTACGCTGGGTATTACTGGTCGCGCTGCCCGCGGCGCCGTCGCGGAAATAAATAGGATACGCCTTGCCGACGGTGAGAGTCGGCGCGGTGGAGAAGGAATAGGTGCAGCTCGCATGGTTCGAGTTGCCGCAGATTGCCGCCGCGCCATAAGAGACCGAATCCGACGCCTGCTTAGAGGTTCCGTCGTCGCCGAGGCCCTCGATAACCGCGTAGTTACGGACATTCGACGACGAGTAGGTATCGTAGCCGAGCTGCAGCGAACTAACGGTAACCGTCGATCCGGCGGGAAGATCCGCAGTCGCGGGAATAAACACATAGTGCGAACCATAGCCCGCAATCTGATGCGAGTACTCCTTATCTGTATTAGTCAGCGTCACGGAATCGCCGACTGCCGCCCACGCACCCAGGCCACAGGTCGCGGCCAATAGCGCAAGGCATCTTGTTATTAGTTTTTTCATGTTTTCCCCTTTGGGTTTTTTGTTTGTGAAATCGGGTGGGAAATTATTTAAGCACTAATAAACCTGAAGCGCCGCCTGATATTCAGAGAGACCCTTAATCAGCTCAATCGTCGCCGGCGCGAAATCCTTTGCGCCGCTCCAAAGTCTTGATTCGTCAATTCCAAAATAGCCATGAATCAGCACATCTCTAAAACCTGACATATCACGCCAGGCTATTTCAGGATGCGCTGCGCGAAACTCCTGCGTTAGATTTTTTGTGGCTTCTCCTGCTATCTCAAAACTCGCCATTACCGCGCGCACCGTTTTCCGGTCGTCAATAAAAGTCTCAATCGCCTCTATGCCCGCGGTAAAATCGATGGCGTCCTGCAACGCGTCCGCGATGTGAAGCAGAAAAATTCCGTCCGTCATGTCGCCGCGCTTCATATCGCCACCCGCTCTTTCATTATGAACGGCCCGATATAGGGGCTCAATCCACGATCCGAAACCACGTCCACCTTCCGATTGAAGAGCGCCGCGAGCGCATCTGACAAATGAAGCGGATCGCCGAATTTCATATCCCGATTAAAACTCACGAGGAAATCGACATCGCTCTCGGGCCGCTCCTCCCTGCGCGCGCACGAGCCGAAGAGCCACACCTTTTCAGCATGGTTCCTGCGCGCGATTGCGTAGATTTCCTCGCGCTTTTCGCGGACTCTATCGAGCATGCACATCTCTAAGAGGAGCTTTACTATTCCAGCTTGCGGAATTATACCAAAAATCCCCCGTCTGTCCAAGGGGTGCCCCACGCGCCAAGGCCACAGGTCGCGGCCAACAGCGCAAGGCATCTTGTTATTAGTTTTTTACTTGTTTCCCCTTGTTGGTTTTCGGTTTGTGAAATCGGGTGGGAAAAGAGAACCGCCAGCTACTCGGCTACCGGCCAGGGATAAGCCGCAATCATCTCCCTGATATTAAGTTCCAGCGCCGCCAAATCATTTTCGGCGGTATACCATATGGTCTCGTAATTCGTCTTGCCGTACTCGTGCACCAGCACATTACGCATTCCAACAAGTCGATGCCAGACTATTTGCGGATACCTGGATTGCACTGCCTTATCAATTCGATTCGCCGACTCTCCGAGAACGATAAAACCCAAGACGGCTTCGGCGCTCAATCTTTCGGAATTACAGAACTCCTCCTTGGTGCACGACGATATGCATTCCCGGATATTAGCTATCGCCTTGAGCATATCCTTCACACGCTCCAGTGTTCTATCCTGCCAGGAAATCATACCGCGATTCGCTCCTTCTCTACTTCTTGAGCAAACCGAGTGCCCGACGTGATCGCTTTTTGCGCAACCACATCGACTTTATGCGACAAGAGCTCCGCGAGTTCATATTCAAGCCCGGCATGGTCGAAAAGCGTGGCATTGCTTTCAAAATCAACGAGAAAATCGACGTCGCTCTCGGGCCGCTCCTCCCTGCGAGCGCACGAACCGAAGAGCCACACCTTTTCGGCGTGGTTCCGACGCGCGATCGCGTAGATTTCCTCGCGCTTTTCGCGAATTCTATCGAGCATGCACATTTCTAGGCAGGCTGCAAACGATTCAGCCATTCGCGATTATACCAAAATCCACCCAGCCGTCCAAGGGGCAGCGCGCTAGAGTCTACCCGGCGTTTTCATCCTCGTCGAGCGCTTCGAGGAGCGTGTCGGTCGTGACGAACATGCCCTTCCGCCGGAGGACGAGTAGTCGCGAGATGAGCGCCGACTCGAAGTCGGTGAGCTTCACGCCGTCCTTCCGGTCCTGCAGGATCCGGAGGAGGTCAGAAGTAGTGATCTTCGTCTTCCGCTCCGCCTTCGGGATGAAGAGTCCCGTGAACCACACCGCGACCGCGGTGAGCGGCGAGAGGACGGCCGAAAAGACGCGGAACGCCTTCGCGCCGCGGAGGAGCCGCGCGAGCGGGCGCGAGGCGCAGAAGAGCTTCGGGAGAAATTCGCTCAAATAAAGGACCGTGAACGCGGCGGCGACGCTCCACGCGGTCCGGCCCCAGGCCGAGTCGGGGAACGCGCGCGCGGCGAGCGCGGCGGAGGCGGAGGAGAAGACGACCGCGGCGAGGTTGTTCCCTACTAGGAGCGTCGTCAGCGTCCGCGGCATGTCGCCGATTGCGCGCTCGAGCGTCTTCGCGGCGGCGGAGCCCTCGCGGGCCATGTGGACGACTCGCCCGCGGTTCACCGAAAAGAACCCGGTCTCGATCCCCGCCGAGAACGCGGCGACGGCGAGCGCGAGGACGAGCGCGATAACGAGGAGCGCGACGATCATTCGTTGTCCTCCTCGGTCCGTTCGACCTGCTCGTCCGTCTCGGCTAGGAGTTCCTCGTCGGAGTCGACCTCGGGGCGCGAGAGAATCTCGAGTTTCACGAGCGTCACGCGGCGCTTGCGGCGGCGGATCACCGTCGCGCGGCAGCCCTGCGCCTCGATCTGCTGGCCGACGTGGGGGAGGCGCTCGGCGTGGAACGCGACCCAGCCCGCGAGCCGGTCCGCGTCCTCCGCCTCGAGTTCGAGATCGAGTTCGCGGTTGATTTCGTCGAGCGAGGCGCGCCCGTCGATCGTCCAGACGTTCTTCCCGTCGCGGCGGATCTGCGGCTCGTCCGCCTCGTCGGCGAAGACGACCGGGCCGAGGACAATTTCCATAACGTCGTTCAAGCTGATCATCCCCGCCGTCCCGCCGTACTCGTCGAGGACGATCGCGATCGGCTTCTTCGACTTCCGGAAGATGACGAGCAGGTCGTCGAGCGTCATCTGCTCGGGGACGAAGAGCGCGTCCGCGATTTCGCCCGTCTTCGCGTCGATGTAGCCCTCGATCGCGTCGGGCGTCCGCTTGAAGACCGGGAGGTAACGGTGCTTCGCCGCCTTCAGCTTCGCCTCCCGCGTTTCGGCTGGATAATCGGAATCGTAACCTTCAATATCGACGCGCGGCGTCATCTCGTCGTTCGCGTGAAGTTCCGAAAGCCGGAGGATTCCGGAGATGATCTCCGTATCGTCCGCCGCGAAATCGCCGCGCTCGGCCGCGGCCTCGAGGACAGAGACGAGCTCGGCGTCGGAAAGCGCTCGCCGCTCGCGGCTGATCGCGCCCGCGAAGGCGCGCGAGGAAAAGCGGAACGCGACGTTGAAAGGTTTGAGGAGAGCGCGCCAAAAAAGAAGAAAACGCGCGGCGGCGGGGGCGAGCGTCTCCGCGTATTCGCAGGCGAGCCGCTTCGGGGTGATCTCGCCGAACAGGAGGAGGAAGACGGTCATCGCGGGGACGGCGACGAGCCCGCCCCAGCGCGGGATGAGCGCCGAGAAGACGCCGTAGCCGATCGTCGCGATCGCGAAATTGACGAGCGTGTTCCCGACGAGGAGCGTCGAGAGGACGACCGCAGAATCCTCGAGGCACTCGCCGATAAGCGCGTCGGCGCGCGCGCTCCGGTCCTTGATCCGGGAGCGCTGCGCGCCGGTGAGCGAGAAGAGGATCGTCTCCGATCCCGAGAAAAAAGCGGAGAGCGCGAAAAGAACGACGAGCGAGATTATCTCGAGAACTATCATCGCCTGCTTTTCGCGCCCTCCCTTTTTCCCAATTAGCGGCCGACCGCCTTGCGGTAGCGGGCGATGAGCTGGTTCGTCGAGGCGTCGTGCTTCATCGCAGGCTTCTTCGCGGTGAGGTCGGCGAGGACGCCCTTCGCGAGGACCTTCCCGAGCTGGACGCCCCACTGGTCGTAGCTGTAGACGTTCCAGATTACGCCCTGGACGAAGACCTTGTGTTCGTAGAGCGCGACGAGCGCGCCGAGCGTTTCGGGGGTGAGCTCGTCACAGAGGAGCGTGTTCGTGGGCTTGTTACCCTCGAAGGTCTTGAACGGGACGAGCTTCTCCTCGACGCCTTCCTTGCGGCAGTCGTCGGCGGACTTTCCGAACGCGAGCGCCTCGGTCTGGGCGAAGAGGTTCGCCATCAGCTTGTCGTGGAGGTCGGCGACCGGGTTGTGGGTCTTCGAGCAGCCGATGAAATCGCACGGGATGAGGTGGGTGCCCTGATGGATGAGCTGGTAGAACGAGTGCTGGCCGTTCGTGCCGGGCTCGCCCCACTCGATCGGGCCGGTCGTGTATTCGACAGGCTTCCCGTCCTTCGTCACGCACTTGCCGTTCGACTCCATGTCCATCTGCTGGAGGTACGCGGGGAAACGCGAAAGGTACTGGTCGTAGGGAAGGACGCAGTAGCTCTCGGCGCCGTAGCCGTTATGGTAGAGAATACCGAGAAGCGCGAGGATGACGGGCATGTTGCGCTCGAAGCGGGCCGTCCGGAAGTGACGGTCCATCTTGTAGTAGCCCTTCAGGAGCTTCTTGTAGTTGTTGCGACCGATCGAAATCATGAGCGAAAGACCGATCGCGGACGGGAGCGAGTAGCGGCCGCCGACCCAGTCCCAGAAGCCGAACATGTTCTTCGTGTCGATGCCGAACGCGGCGACTTCCTTCGCGGCCGTCGAGACGGCGACGAAGTGCTTCGCGACCGCGGCGGCGGCCTCGGCCTTCTTGAGCCCGGCCTTCTGCGCCTCGGCGAGGAACCAGTCCTTCGCGGCCTGGGCGTTCGACATCGTCTCCTGGGTCGTGAAGGTCTTCGAGGCGATGATGAACAAGGTCTCGTTCGCCTTCACCTGACGGAGCGTCTCGGCGATGTGGGTCGAGTCGACGTTCGAGACGAAGAAGAAGCGCATGTTCCGCTTCGTGTACGGGGTGAGCGCGATGTTCGCCATCACGGGGCCGAGGTCGGAGCCGCCGATACCGATGTTGACGACGTTCTTGATCCGCTTCCCGGCGAAGCCCTTCCACTTCCCCTGACGGACCTTGTCGGAGAATTCGCCCATCTCTTCGAGAACCTTGCGGACGCCGGGCATCACGTCCTTCCCGTCGACCTTGATCTTGAGGTTCTTGTCCTGGCACCGGAGCGCGGTGTGAAGAACGGCGCGGCCCTCAGTCGCGTTGATCTTCTTCCCGGTGAACATCTTCTCGATCTCCTCCTTGAGGTTCGCCTTCTCGGCGAGCTTCACAAGCGCCTTCATCATCGTCCGGTCGACGCGGTTCTTCGAGTAGTCGAGGAACCAGCCCGCCGCCTCGAGCGAGAAATTCGCGGCGCGGTCCTTGTCTTCCGCGAAATAATCCGCGATCGTCTTCGTGGAGTTCTTATCGATGAGTTCATCGATCTTTTCCCAGGTCTGCTGATCCATTTTTATCTTTCCTTAGGTTGATTAGAGTAAATCACTTCTGGTTCTGCATGTCGCAGAGCTTCCGGTAAACGCCGTTCTTCGCGTAGAGCTCGTCGTGATTCCCGCGCTCGACGATCTCGCCGTCCTGCATGACGAGAATCAAGTCGGCGGAGCGGATCGTCGAAAGACGGTGGGCGATCGCGAAAGTCGTACGGTGGGACATGAGGTTATCGAGCGCGTCCTGAACGAGGCGCTCCGTCACCGTGTCGAGCGCGCTCGTCGCCTCGTCGAGGATAAGGATCGGCGGGTTCTTGAGGATCGCGCGCGCGATCGCGATTCGCTGGCGCTCGCCGCCCGAGAGGACGAAGCCCTTCTCGCCGACGATACGGTCGTAGCCGCCCGGCTGGGACATGATGAAATCGTGGGCGTTCGCGAGCTTCGCCGCCGCGACGACTTCCTCGTGGGTCGCGCCGAAAGTCCCGTAACGGATATTCGCCTCGATCGTGTCGTTGAAGAGAAGCGTCTCCTGCATGACCGCGCCGACGAGGTGGCGCAGGTCGCCGGTCGCGACGTCACGGAGATCGACGCCGTCGATCGTGACGCGGCCCTCGCGCGGGTCGTAGAAGCGGGCGAGAAGCCCGGACGCGGTCGTTTTGCCGGAGCCGGTGCCGCCTACGACCGCGACGACCTTGCCGCGCGGGATTTCGAACGAGATGTCGCGGAGAGCGTCCTTCTCGGCGGTCGCGTAGCGGAACGAGACATGGTCGAAGACTATTTTATCGTCGAAGCTCGTCTTGTGAACGGGGTTCTTCGATTCGGGGAGCGACATGTCAAGATCGAGAATCGAATAGATTCGGCTCAGCGCCGCGAGCGAAGTCTCGAGCTGGACCTGAAGCTTCGAAAGCTGCTTTACGGGCTTGTAGATGATGAGGAGCGGCGCGAGCATCGGGACGACGTCGGAGATCTTGACGCCCATCACGAAGCACCAAACGAGGAACGCGCAGATAAGCAGAATGCCGACCGTCTCGACCGTCGGACCGACGAGAAGCCCGATCCGGAGCCCGCGCATCGTCGACTTGAGGAGGTACTTGTTCGTATCGGCGTATTTCTTCGACTCGTAAGACTCGGTGTTGTAACTCTTTACGACGCGGATGCAGGTCAGAACCTCGTGGATCTTCCCGCCGATCATCGAGTGGCGCTCCATCGAGCGCTTCGCCCATTTCTTCACCTTCTTCCCGAGAATCTGGATCGGCAGCACGAAAAGCGGGAAGCCGATGAAAATGAGGCACAGCGTCGGAATCATGTGGTTCGAGATCGCGAACCAGATGATGAAGGCGATCGCGACGAAAATCTCGAACGGCGCGAGCGCGACTTCCGAAAGAATCGTCGTCATGATGACCTGTATCTGATGCGGATCCGAGGCGCAGCGCGACATCAACTGGCCGACGTCGACGCGGCCGAAGAACTGCATGTTCTGCTTTTCAAGATGGTCGAAGAGTTCCTGGCGGATGTCGGCGACCGCGTGGGCGCCGGACCAGCTCAGGCAGTAGTGGTTCAAGAACATCATCGCGAGCCGTACGGCCGCGATCAGCGGAACGATGAAGCAGACGATCAAGACGAGCGCCCCGCCCATTCCGCCGTTTTCGGTCTCGAGTTTTATTCCGAGCTTCCCGGCGAACTTCTCGACCTGCGGGTACCAGCTCGGGAGCTTCGAGTTCTTCTCGATCTCCCGCTCGAACTTGCTGCGGTGATGAGTTGTAGTTGTAGTTGTGGTTGCGGGATTGGGCGTGGGAGCGGGTACCGGGGCTGGGGATTCGACCTTGGCGACGGTATTGTCGTGGGACTCGACGTGCTGAAGGGCCGGCTGGACGATCTGGAAAAACGGCACGAGGGTGCCCGCGTTGATCATACCGCAGATAATGCCGACCGCGAGGCGGAAACGATACTTTTTCGCGTATTTCCAGACGCGCGCGTACGCCTCGCGTTTACCGTAATCGCGGTCGAAGAACTCGTGGCGGTACTCTACACCGCCGGATTTATGTTTGGACATAGATGATAAATTATCAAATAGACTAGGGTTCGTCAAACCGCGAAACCGCGCGAAACGGCGCCGCGCGGATCGATTTCGAGCGTGATGTCCTCGCGCCCCATCGCGGCGAGCGTCGCGCGCATCGTGCGCTCGGCGAGGACCGGCTCGTTGCACTCGCCGGAAAGATGGGCGAGCGCGAGATACTTGAGCTTCGGCGAGGCGTAGCGACGGACGAGATCCGCCGCGTCGTCGTTCGAAAGATGGCCGCGTGGGCCGCGGATTCGGCGCTTCAGGGACTCGTCGCGATCGCTGGTCGCGAGGAGCCCGGGGTCATAGTCAGATTCTAGCGTCGCGAGATCGGCAGTGGCGAGCATCCGCCCGACCGAATCGATCGGCGAGCCGCAGTCCGTCACGTGAAAATACGTGAGACCAGATTTCTTCACGAGATAGCCGACCGGGTCGGGAACGTCATGGGGAATCGGAAACGGCAGCACCTCGAACGGACCGACCTCGAACGATTGTCCGTTCTCGAAAAGATAGAATTCGTCCTCGGCGATACCGGTGTCGCGCGCGATCGCGGCCGCCGTCCCGTAATTCGCGAAAAGCGCGACTTCGGGATTGTGCTTGTGAAAGGTCCTGAGCCCCTTCGTGTGGTCGCTGTGATCGTGGGTGAAAAGTATCGCGCGCACCTTCGCGAGATTGACACCCGCCGCCTCGGCACGCTTCCCGGTTTCGCGGCAGCTGAGCCCGCAGTCGATCATCAGCGCGGCGCTCTCATCCTCGACGATATACACATTCCCGGAACTGCCGCTTCCGAGCGAAACGATTCTTAACATGTAGCCGGATTCCTCTATTCAATGAGCGTTTTCACCCGCCTGATGTCGCTCTTCATGAAAGTCTCGCTGACGCCGGGTCTCGTCTCGACGATAATCATCTCGGGCAGATTCTCGACCATGATGCCGCGATGGACGCCCGACGAAGTCTCGACTTCGACGTCGGGTTTGAAGATCCGCTTCAGCTTCCGCGTCGACTTCGTCGTCTTCAAGGATCTCACCTCCGGATGAATGACGACTTCCTTGTAGCCGTCCTTCCGGAACGCGACGACGTGCTCGCCCTCCTCGACGCCGTCGATTGCGAAGATGTCGCTCACCTCGGCCTCGGGATCGTTCGACTTCGTGACGCCGACGAAGCGGTCGTCGAGATAGATCTTCACGCCGGGCGGATTCGATTTGAGTTCGAGCCGGCCGCGGACGTCCGCCATTCTGAATTCCTCGTTCACTGTGGCGCCGCGCCCGACCGACACCGTGCGCGACTGCATCGCGTAGCCCTCCAGCTCCGCGCGGACGCGGTATTCGCCGGGCGCGAGCGACTTGATCGTGACCGGGCCCTTGCCCTGCGCGGCGTCGTTGAGGTAAAAGCGCGCCCCCGCGGGAACCGAGCTCAGGTTGAGCGTTCCCGGAACGCCCTCGAGCGCGACGTACAGATTCTCCTTGTCGCCCGCGTTGAGCGACACTTCGCGCACAACTGGGGCGTAGCCCGCGAGCTCGAGCTTCACGGTCGCGCGGCCGCGCGGAATCCCGGAAAGCTCAAGCGGAGTTACGCCTTTATCGATCCCGTTCACCATCACCTTCGCGCCCGCGGGCTCGGTCGTGATCTTGAGGAGTCCCGAATCGAGGACGAGTTTCTCATTCCGCGCGATCGGCTCGCGACCGGAGAACTTCACCTCGAACGTCTTCGGCTGATAGCCGGTTTTCTTAAGCGTGAACCTGTGGCGTCTGTTCACGTCAAGCGTCGTCACGAGCCGCGGCGTTTCTCCGATTGCCACTCCGTCGAGCGAGAGCTCCGCCCCCGCGGGCTCGCTCGTCACGAGGAGGAGCCCTTTCGTCGGAGCGAGCGTCGCGTGGGAAGTTCCGAGCGCGCCCGCGGCGACCGTGAAGAAGTCGTCGGCTGTTTCGTAGCCGCGGAACGAATAATGCGCGCGATGGCGGCCGCCCTCGATATCGAAAAGCGTAAGCGGCGTGACGCCGCGGACCTTGCCGTCGACGGCGACCTCCGCGCCCTCGGGACTGCTCGAGAAATCGACGCGCGCATAGCGGGGCGCGTCTTCCGCGATAAGCGCAGAGGCGATAGCGAGGCCGGCGATCAGAAAAAAGTTCTTCATTTCCGCTTCCCTCCGTTCTTCTCCGATCTAAGCCGCGCTTCGACGTCGACGAGTTTCGCGTTCGCCTCGATGTAGCGCTCGTCGCGCTTGTCGGCGACGAGATCGCAGAGATTCCTGAGCTCCTCGCGCGCCTTATCCCAGTCCTTCATGTTGAGCGCCTGGTCGGCGAGGAAGCGCGCGCTCTTGTAACGCCCGTCGAGTTCCGACCGCGCGCGATCGAGCGCGCGCTTCAATTCGTCGTAGCCTTCAGGCTTCGGGTTCACGGTTTCAAGGTGCATGACCGCCTCTCGATATGCGTTCAAGGCGGCGCGGATATTCCCGGGCGCGACGTCGCGCTCGTTCCACTTCTCGTCGCCGAGCTTCTTCGCCTCAGCGGAGAACGCGATCAGCTGCTCGCGCGAATGTTCGAGCGCCCAGACGCCGAGCTCGTTCCGCGAAAACGCCTCCAGCTCGCCGCGGATCTTTTCGAAGCCCTCGGGCTCGACCGTGTTGACGACCGAGACTTCCTTCGCGCCGGTCTCGCCGACGACGCGGATGCGTCGGCTTTTAAGCGCGTTCTCGGCGCTCGCCGAAGGCCCGGTGTACTCCGCGTCGAGCTCGCGCCATTTCGCCGAAGCGAACATCTTCTCGAGCCGCTCGTGCGCTTCTTTGGAGAGCTTCACCGACTTGTCGGCGTGGCGGTTCTCGCCCGGGACGTCGTCGTAGACCGCGCGGAGCGTCCCGTCGCCGTCAAGCGTCACCGCGTAGCGGAAAATGCGCGAGGAGTCGGCGTCGACCTTCTCGTAAAGAAGTTCCTTGACCGCGCCGATCGCTTCAGTCGTCGACTTCGTCTTCGCGCCGTCCTTACCCAGAGAGAAGCCGCCCATCGGGACGAACATGACGACCCCGATCGCGACGACCGCGATAATCGCCGCCGCGGCGAACAGCGCGCCGGCGGGGGAGATCGGCTTCGACTCGACCGGCTTGATCGGCGGATCGCCCGAGTCGGAGCCGAGGCCGAGGTCGAGGGTTGTAGGAGAAGGAGTTGTAGTTGTAGGGGGTGGAGTCGCAGTTGCAGAGGGAGGAGTTGCAGGAGAAGGCGCGGGGGAAGGTGAACCCGAAGGGAAGGCGACGAGGAAACGGGAGGAGCCGGCCTCGAGAGTATCGCCTTCTTTAAGTACATAACGCGACGTGCCGAGCTGCTGATCGTTCACGAAAGTGCCGTTCGCCGAACCGAGGTCGATGACCACGATTCCAGTGTCGCCCTCGCGCTCGAAGATGCAGTGGTTGCGCGAGAGTTCCTCGTCGGGGACGTGGAGCGAGTTCGAGCTCGAGCGCCCGAAGCGGAGCCCGCCTTCGGGGATTTCGATCTTCCGGCCCTTGAGGGGGCCTTCGACCGCGACAAGAACAAGTCTTTCGCCCATTAAAAGATTCCTTTCAGCGCCTGGGTGAGAACGGGAACGAGGAGAATGATGAAGACGGCGGGGAAGATGCAGAGCATCAGCGGCGCGAGCATCTTGGTCGGCGCCTCGTTCGCCTTTTTCTCGGCGAGGTCGAAGCGGCGCGAGCGGAGCTGCTCGGACTGGATGCGCAGGATCGAGCCGATCGAGACGCCGAGCTCGTCGGCCTGGACGAGCGCGAAGGCGACGGAGCGGAGGTTCGGCTCGCCGACGCGGTCGGCCATCGCCTTGAGCGCGGTCTTGCGCGAGGAGCCGACCTGGATTTCCTTCGTCATCCGGAGGAGTTCCTCGTTGAGCGCGTCGAGGCGGCGCGAGGCGCAGTTCCGCTGGAGCGCGCTGATGAAGTCCATGCCCGCCTCGACCGAAAGCGTGAGGATGTCGAGGACGAACGGGAGCGCCTTCACGATCTCGGCGTGGCGCCGCCGGAGTGCGCCCGAAAGCCACGCGATCGGCTGGAGATAGCCGAGCGCAAAGCCGAGAAAGACGAGCGGCAGCCGGAGCGAGGCGAGGAACGAGTCGGGGACGATCGAGCCCGCGAGAAAGACGACGACTGCGAACGCCAAGCCGAAGACGACGGGGACGAGAAGCTTCAGCTCGATGAACTCGCGCCCGGAGAGGAGCCCTTCGAAGCCGGCGGCGACGAGGCGTCTCTCTGCGAGCGCGATCTGTCCGTCGAACGCCTTCCGCCGAACGAGCGAATCGAGGTTGGGGCAGAACGGCAGAAGGAGCTTGAAGACGAGCGGCAGTGCCCGCGCCTCGCGACGACCGTCGGCGAGCGTCACGTACGTGACCTCGCCCGCGACCTTCGCGACGTAGAGCGCCATCGCCCCCGCCGCGACCGTCCACATCACCGTCATCGCTATTTCAATCACTCCCATATCTTCTCTACTCTCTACTCCCTACTCCCTCATGCTTCATGTTTCATGCTTCATGCTTCATGTTTCATGTTTCACGTCGCCGCCGCGCCGCCCCCGGCGGCGCCGCGCGGCGTGAGCACTCCCCCGCTCTTCCCCGGCTCCCCGGCGAAAAGTATCATGCCCTCGCTCACGCCGACCGACATCTTCCTCGGCGCGAGGTTCGCGACGAAGACGACTTCCGTCCCGACGAGCTTTTCGGGTTCGGGGTAGGCGCCGCGGATGCCGGAGAAGATCGTGCGCTTCCCGAGCGCGCCCGCGTCGAGGACGAACTTGAGGAGCTTCGAGCTTTTCGGGACGATCTCGCAGCTCTCGACGACGCCGACCCGGAGATCGAGTTTCTCGAAATCGGCGAACTGAATAGTCTCTTTCAATTCCACAGGCAGGGGTTCGGGGGCGCCAGAGCCCCCGGTTCCTTCCGTGCCCCCGGCCGATCCGTTCTTGTCCTTGTTCTTCGAGGCGCGCGACTCGTGCTGGACCTCGCCGGAATCGGCGGGCTTCACCGTCGCCGCGGCGATCATCGCCTCGACCTGCTTCATGTCGATGCGGCTCGCGAGGTACTCGTAGGCGCCGAGCTTCGCGTTCTCGATCGCCGTGTCGCGCGACTCCCAGGTCCACTTCGCCTCGCCGAAGAGCTTCTTCGCCTTCTCCGCGTACGCGGGGAGGACGGGCGAAAGATAGATCGCGAGAATGCGGAAGGCGTTGAGCGCGCAGGTCAAGGTGACGCGCGTCGCCTCGGCGTCGGTCTTCACCGTCTTCCACGGCTCCTTGCGGTCGAAATATTCGTTCGCCGCGTCGGCGAGGCGGCAGATCTCGACCACGGCCTGGTTGAAACGGCGGTCCTCGTAGAACTTCGCGATCGTCTCGCCGCCGTCGCGGAGGGTCTTGAGGAGCGCGAGCTCCTCGTCATGGCCCGCGAGCGAGCCGAGCCGGCCGTCGAGCTTCTTCTCGAGCATCTGCGCCGAGCGCGAGGCGATGTTCGTGATCTTGCCGACGAGGTCGGAGTTTACCCTCTGGACGAAGTCCGCGAGGTTGAGGTCGATGTCGTCGGTCGTACCGCCGAGCTTCGCCGCGTAGTAGTAGCGGAGCGCTTCGGGCGGGAGATGGTCGAGGTAGGTGCGAGCGTTGACGAACGTCCCCTTCGACTTCGACATCTTCTCGCCGTTCACCGTGAGAAAGCCGTGGACGAAGATCTTGTTCGGCTGCTCGAAGCCGGCCGCGTGAAGCATCCCGGGCCAGAAGAGGCAGTGGAAGCGGATGATGTCCTTCCCGATGAAGTGGTAAATTTCTGGAGAATTCGTCGATTCGTCGATTCGTCGATTCGTCGATTCGTCGATTCGTCGATTCGTCGATTCGGAGAGCTGGGGCCAATAATCGCTAAGCTTCTTCCCGTTCTTGTCGCACCAGTTCTTGAGGCTCGCGAGATAGCCGATCGGCGCGTCGACCCAGACGTAGAAGTACTTCTCGGGGTAGCCCGGGATCTCGAAGCCGAAATACGGCGCCGCGCGCGAGATGCACCAGCCGCGGAGCGGTTCCTTGAACCATTCGAGGAGCTTATTGGAGACGTCGCTCGTCGTGTGGCCGGGAATCCATTTCTCGAGATAGTCGTGCTGGGGCTCGAGCTCGAAGTAGAGGTGCTCGGAGTCCTTCACCGCCGGGGTGCCGCCGCAGGTGGTGCAGACGGGGCTCCCGAGTTCCTCCGCCGCGTAGGTCGCGCCGCACTTGTCGCAGCTGTCGCCGTACTGGTTCGGCGCGCCGCACTTCGGGCAGACGCCCTTCACGAAGCGGTCGGGGAGGAACATGTGGCAGTGATCGCAGTAAAGCTGGGGCGTCGTCTTCTTCGTGATGCCGCCCGACTTCTCCATCGCCGCGAAGAACTGCTCCGAAAACGCCTTGTTCTCGGGCGAGTTCGTCGAGTAGTAGTTGTCGAACTCGACCTGGAAGTCGGTGAAGTCCTTGAGATGGATCGCGTGCGTGCGCGCGATCAGCTCCTCGGGCGCGATTCCCTCCTTCCGCGCGCGGATCATGATCGGCGTACCGTGGGTGTCGTCCGCGCAGATGTAAACGCAGTCGTTCCCGCGGAGTTTCTGATACCTCACCCAGAAATCGGTCTGCACGTACTCGACGAGATGCCCGAGATGGATATCCCCGTTCGCGTACGGAAGCGCACTCGTCACAACGATCTTTCTCATTTCTTCACCTTTCACTCTTCTAACTATGCACTATGCACTAGGCACTAAGCACTATGCACTAGGCACTAAGCACTATGCACTGATTATACCAAAACTCTCTCCACCCGTGTTCCGAGCGAGCAGATGATGTCGTAAGCGTGGGTCCCCTTCATCGCGGCCCAGTCATCGGGCGTGATCGCGTCGTCGCCGACGCGGCCGAAAAGGATCACCTCGTCGCCCGCCTTGACGCCGGGGACGTCGCTCACGTCGACGGTCGTGTAGTCCATCGAGATCCGCCCGACGATCCGGCAGCGCTTCCCGCCGATAAAGACGTGTCCGCGGTTCGTGAGCGCGAGCGGAAGCCCGTCGGCGTAGCCCGCGGAAATCGTCGCGACGCGCGTCGGCGCGGCGAGGCACCACGTCCGCCCGTAGCCGAGCGTCGTCCCCGCGGGAAGCTCGCGAACCTGGGCGACGCGCGTTTTCAGGGTCAGAACCGGCTCGACCGCGAGGACGCGGCGGCCGTTCGGGTCGAAGCTGCCGTGGAGATTGATCCCCGTCCTGACCATCGTGAACGGCGCTTCGGCCGTTTCGGGGAAGTTGTTGATCGCGTCCGAGGCGGCCATGTGCACCTTCCGGAAGGCGATGCCGCTCGCGGCGCACTCGGCGACGATCGACTTGAAGAGCGCGATCTGGCGCGGAGTGAACGGGTCCTTCGGGTCGTACGCCATCGGGCAGTGGGAGAAGATCCCCTCGCAGTCGAGCCCCGGGAGCTTCACGACCTCGCGGATCACGGCGACCGCGTCGCGGGCGAGAATCCCGAGCCGGCCCATTCCGGTATCGAGCTTGAAGTGGACTTTCGCCGTCCGGCCGAGCTTCACCGCCGCCGCGCTCACCGCGCGAGCCTCCTCGAGGTCCGTGACGGGAAGCGTCACCCCCGCCGCGACCATCGGCTCGATTTCATCGGGCAGGATCGACGAGAGAATCTGAACGGAATACCCTTCCGCGCCGCCGAAAGAATCGAGTACGTCCTTAAGTTCCACCGCCTCGAACGGTTCCGCGACGCCGAACGAGCGGCATCCCGCCCCCGCGAGCGCCTTCGCGTACGCCCCGACCCCGAGCCCGTACGCGTTCGCCTTGAGGACCGAAAGGACCTCCATCGGCGCGACTTGCGCGACGATCTTACGGTAGTTCGCGACGAGCGCCTTTAAGCTTATTTCTACCTGAACCCGATGTTTCATTTTCCACCTCTGACATTGTCCGCCGTGCACGGTACATCCATCGTCGGCGGTTTTGTCTATTATACCAAATCCGTTCTTCAAAGAACCGCCATCGCAAAGGCGATTACTGGCGGCATCGTCAGAATCGATACGAGCGTCGTTCCGCTCACGAGCCCGACCGACAAATCGACGGCGCCGTCATATTTCGCCGCGAGCATCGAAGTAAGCGCGGCGACCGGCGCGGCCGCCGACACGACGAGCGCGAGCATCATCGTCCGGTCGAGCGCGAAATATCTTTTCGCGACGAAGAGCGCGCCGATCATCAGGAGCGGGAAGGCTACGAGACGGAACGCGGCCGAAAGGTACGCCGCGGGAAGGCGGAGCATCGCCCCGAGCTTCGCGCCCGCGAGGTAGTAGCCGATCACGAACATCGCGAGCGGCGTATTGAGGTCGGCGATGAAGCGGACCGAATCGTGGAGAACCGCCGGGAGCGTGCAAGACGAAAAGAAAAGCGGCAGTCCGAGCGCGAGACCGGTCGTTCCGGGATTAAGAAACATCGACTTGAGCTCGGGACCGGTAAGATTCGAGAGCGAAAAACCGCGAATCGTCGAATAGCCCCAGCTCCAGATGACGATATTGAATACGCCCACATAGACGACGCCGTAGAATACGCCGGTATCGCCGAGAAGCGCGTAGTCGAGCGGTATGCCCATGAAGCCGGCGTTCGAGAAAACCGCGGCGACCCGGAGCGCGTTCCGCTTCGCGGCGTCGCGCCCGCGGAAGAGCGCGCACGCGAGCAGAATCGCTATGACGTGGCCGACTACCGACGCGAGCGCGACGAAGCCGAGACCTTTAAGCATATCGCCGGAAAACGGGCGCTGAAAGGCGTGGATCACGAGGCACGGCGTCACGATCACGACGAGGATGTCGACGACGCCCTTCACGACGCGGTCGTCGAGATATCTTGCCCGGCGGCAGGCCGCGCCGACCGCCATCAGGACGAAGAGGATTCCGACCTGGGTCGCGACGAGAAGGAGATTTTCCATCGGTCAGATCGTGAATGCGCAAACGGCGATCGCGAGCCCGAACGCGAGGAGCGAGGCGCCGAAAACCCGCGCCGCGATCGGACGCCCGAGCAGAAAATCGACCGCCTTCTCGACGCGCCAGGGGTAGAACATCCCGTACATCCCGAGAATCGCGCCCGCGTACGCGGCGACGATTACGAGATGAACCGCCGCGAAACCGCCGCCCGCCGGGAGCAGATGGCGGGTCGTCTTAAAGAGTTCGGTCGGGAGAAGCATCAGCACGCCGGAAAGCGCGCGCACGGGCAGATTCTTCCCCATCCAGATGATCGTCAGATACGCGAGAATCGGCGTGAGCGCCCAGAAATACTCGAACCCGAGGCCGAGAATCGTGACGATGAACCCGAGCGGACCGTGCGCGAGGCCGCCGAGAAGGTCGTGAACGATGTTGACGTCGAAGATCGCGACCTCGTACGCGGCGCCGGCCCAGGCGATTATCGTAAGCGCGACCGCCGCCGGCTTCGAGACGATGAACGACGCGAACGCGGACCGCGTTTTCCCGCTCGCGAAAGCGGACGCCGCGCCGAGCGCGATCATCGGCAGCGCGTAAAGAAGACTCCAGAAAATCGCCATTCCCGTTTCCTTTCCTATAAAACAAAAAACTCAGCTCTCGCTGAGTTTCTTTCGCAATGGTTGCCTCGCAGGGACTCGAACCCCAACAAGCAGAATCAGAATCTGCGGTGCTACCATTACACCACGAGGCAATCTCGTTGTCCTTTCATCGTACTGGCGGGGTCGACGGGGCTCGAACCCGCAACCCCCGGATCGACAGTCCAGTGCGCTAACCAATTGCGCCACAACCCCGTGTTCCGTGAAAGTGGGTCATAGTATACCATATTCCTCCCGCGCCGCGCAAGGGGGTATTTTAAAATTTTTAACCGCGTGATAAAATACCCGGCGACATCGATTTAAGTACCAATACCGCAACCATGAAACGACTTATATCCATCCTGCTCGCCGTATCGGCAATCGCGTCCTCCGCTGCCGATTTCGAGAATCTCCATTTCGACCCCGTCGCCGCCATCGAAGGGATCCCGCTCGCGCTCGAGTGCCTAGCGATCAACGAACGCGCGAACGAGCGCATGGCGAAGCACGACGCGGAGCTCGCCGCGAAAGGCGTCGCCGAAGTCCCCGCCTCGAACGCGGCCGTGAAGTATAAACTCAACACCGGCGGTCTCGCCGACTTCCTCTTCGACGACTGGGGCGAACTCTACATCGACCGCCGCTTCGTCACCGACGAGGAAATGAAGACGATCGAGAAAATGGAGGCCTTCGCCTGGAAGCACCTGATCGGACCGCTTCAGGAGGCGGAAGTCCTGCCGACACTGAATGTCCCCGCCGGAGCGAAGCCGCGCGCCGCGGCGATCAAGCCAAAACCGAGCCGCTCGCCAGCCGTCGCGGCGGGGCGGCGCAAGGCGCGCTCGGTCGCCGGCAAATCGAACCTCCCGATCTTCCGCGGCTTCGAGGACGCCCGCTATCAGAAATACGACTCGCTGATCGCGAAACTCGTAAATGAATTCAACGCCGACAAGGCGAAGGCCTGCGGCGGCTCGAACGGCCAGGCTTCGAAGATAAACGACCTCACGCCCGCGCTCGTGAAGGCGCACATGATCGAGGAGACGGGCGGGAACGGGAAGAGCTCGCTCGCGGCCTGGGCGGTCGATCCCCTTCAGGTCAACGTCCCCGGCGACTGGGGGAAGGAGAAGGAACTCGTCGGGCTCGTGAAGCCTTCGCGCCGTAACGAGGGCACGGCGGAGCAGAACATCCGCGCCGCGATCAGATATCTTTCCCGCAAGGGCTTCGGCAGTTCCGGTGCGCCCGCCGCCCGCCGCCCGCAAGGATTCTTCGACGGCTGGCCGACCGCGCTAACGCGCTACAACGGCCGCCGCGACCGCACCGAGACCGACCGCTACTACAGCGACGAATACTCCGACAAGATAGTGCGCCGGGCGCTCGACCCGGAAACGTTCGTTCCGATCGAGATCAAGCTGAAGAAGTGACGCGTTGCGGGTCGTCGCGTCAAAGACGCGACGAGCAAACCAGTATCCAGTAACCAGCATCCAGTATCCAGTGGCCGCTGGTCACTGGCCGCTCCGCCGAAGGCGGACCCATACGGTTTAATTCGCGCGCCAGTTTTTGAGCGCCTCGATGCGGTCCTCGAGCGCCGGATGGGTCGACCATATCGACGTACGCCGGCGACCGGCGGCTACGCCCATCGCCTTGAGCGAATCGGGGAGCACACCGGGCTTCAAGTTCCCGAGACGCTCGAGCGCGGCGATCATATCGAACGGCGAGCCGAGCAGATTCGCCGAGCCCGCGTCGGCCGCGTATTCGCGGCGGCGGGAGTACCAGAGGACGATGAGCGAGGAAAGAATTCCGAGCACGGTCTGAAGCACCATCGCGATAAGGAAATAGAGTCCGCCCGACGAGCGACGGCGCGAGTCGCCGCCGCGGACGATCACCGAGGCGAGAGCGCGGGAGATGAAAATGACGAACGCGTTGAGGACGCCCTGAACGAGCGTCATCGTCACCATGTCGCCGTTCGCGACATGGCTCATCTCGTGGCCGAGCACGGCGCGAAGTTCCGATTTCGTCATCTGGCGGATGATGCCGGTCGAGACCGCGACTAGCGAATGATTCCTGAAGGCTCCGGTCGCGAAGGCATTCGCGTCGCCCTCGTACACGGCGACCTCCGGCATCTTCACGTTCGCGCGGTCGGCGAGCTCGCGGATCGTGTCGACGAGCCAGCGTTCGGCCGCGCCCTCCGAGCCGTCGATCGTCTTCGCGCCGCAGGAGAATTTCGCTATCGGTTTCGACAGAAGGAGCGAGATGAACGCGGCGATGACGCCGTAGACGAAAGCGTAGATCGCGAGCTCCGCGTAACCGGGGCCGATAAGCTCTTCGACCGTGGTGCCGAAAAGTATACACGCGACATGGGCGACCACGCCGAGCGTGATCATCATCGCGAAGTTGACCGCGAGAAAGAGGAAAATTCTTTTCATTGATAAACGCCTTTCCCGGCGCGACGCCGGCTCGGATTCAGACAAGGATTATCGCCCACACGGCGACGGCGGCCGCGATCGCGACGAACACGACCGCGCTCCCGATGTCCTTCGCCTTCCCGGAAAGCGGATGGCGCGCGGGCGATATCCGATCGATGACTACCTCGATCGCGGTGTTGACGAGTTCGCAGACGAGAATATTCAAGGCGGCGAGAACCATCACCGCCGCCTCCACTCGCGAGACCTCGAGAAACGGCAGCACGACGAAGGCGAACGCAGCGAAGACGAGCTCGGTCACGAACGCCTTCTCGCCCATCGCCGCCTTGAACCCTTTAAGCGAGTATTCCGTCGCCCGCCACAGTTCCGCCGGCGTCTTTACCGGCGCTTCGTTCTTCTTTCGTTCCATCCTCTCACCCTCTCAACTTCTTACCCTCTCAACTTCTTACCCTCTCACCTTCTCACCCTCTCACCTTCTCACCCTCTCATCTCGCGATCACCGCGTCGCTCGGCATCCGCCAGTCGCCGCGCGGCGAGAGATTGATCGAGCCGACCTTCGGTCCGTCGGGCATGCAGCTCCGTTTGAACTGCTGCTGGTGGAAGCGGCGGATGAACGTGTCGAGCCACTTCGCGATCGTCGCCGCGTCGTAGACGCCCGCGAAGGCCCGATCCGCGAGGAAGCGGATCTTCTCCTTCCCGGCGCCGCGCCGGACGAAATGGTAGAGGAAGAAATCGTGGAGCTCGTACGGCCCGACCTTGTCCTCGGTCACCTGCGCGATGGTTCCATCCGCGTTCGCGGGGAGGAGTTCCGGGCTCACCGGCGTCGCGAGGATATCCTCGAGCGATTCGCGCGTTACGCCATCATGGCGAGAAGCATACCAGCCGACGATGTACCGAACGAGCGTCTTCGGGACACCGGCGTTGACGCCGTACATCGCCATGTGGTCGCCGTTGTAGGTGCACCAGCCGAGCGCGAGTTCGGAGAGGTCGCCCGTTCCGATCACGATGCCGCCGACCTGGTTCGCCTTGTCCATCAGGATATATGTGCGACCGCGGGCCTGGGTGTTTTCGTAGGTTATATCGTGCGGCTCGTCGCCGCGGCCGAGGTCCGCGAGATGCTGCCGCGCCATCGCGGTGATGTCGATCGTCTCGAGCGGGACGCCGAGCCCTTCGCAGAGCTTCTCCGCGTTCCCCTTCGTCCGCTTCGTCGTCCCGAAGCCGGGGAGCGTGTACGCGTGGATACCCTTCCGGTCGAGCCCGAGCCGGTCGAAAGCCTCGACGCATACGAGAAGCGCAAGCGCGGAATCGAGTCCGCCCGAAAGCCCGAGGACGACGTCGCGGCACTTTATCGCCTCGAGCCGCGTCGCGAGCCCCGTCGACTGGATCGCGAGGATCTCCTCGCAGCGATTGTTCCGGTCATCGCTCGCGGCCGGCACGAACGGATGCGGATCGATGAAACGAAGAATTCGTCGATTCGTCGATTTCTCGATTTCTCGATTCTCTGACTTCCCGATTCCCCGATTACCCGATTCCCCGATTTCCCGAATCGACGAATCGACGAATCGACGAATCGACGAATTCCCGATTCCCCGATTTCCCGATTCCCCGATTCCCCGAATCGACGAATCGACGAATCGACGAATCGACGAATCGACGAATCGAATTGGCGCGACCGTCGGGGCGGCTGAGCGGAAGGCGAAGTTCGAGGAGCGCTCGAAATCGAGGAAGCCGACGTCAAGGTCGGCGAGGGTCAGATGTTCGTCGCGGCGGAAGCGCTCGCCCTCGGCGAGGACGGTGCCGTTCTCGGCGATGATCGCGTGGCCGCCGAAGACGAGGTCGGTCGTCGACTCGCCCGTCCCCGCGCCCGCGTAGACGTAGCCCGCGAGGCAGCGAGCGGACTGACCCGCGACGAGCGAGCGGCGGTAGTCGGTCTTCCCGACGAGCTCGTTCGAGCCGCTCAAATTGAGAATCACGTTCGCACCGCGAAGCGCGAGGCGGGTCGAGGGCGGGACCGCGGTCCACATGTCCTCGCAGAGCTCGACGCCGTAGACCGCGCCGCGGCCCGTATCGAAGACGAGATCATTCCCGAACGGAACGCGCCGCCCGCAAAGCGTCACCTCGTTTTCCGTCGCCTCGAGCGCGGTCGCGAACCAGCGCGCCTCGTAGAATTCGTGGGTCGAGGGAAGGAACGTCTTCGGAACGACGCCGACGAGTTCGCCGCCCGCGACGAGCGCGGCGCAGTTGAAGATCCGCCCGCCCGCGCGGACGGGAAGGCCGATCGCGAGCAGCGTCCCGGGCGCCTCGGTCTTCGCGAATTCGAGAATTTCCGCGAGCGCGCTTTCGGCGGCCTCGAGAAGATCGGAGCGGTAGAAAAGATCGGCGCAGGTGTAGCCGGTCAGGCACAGCTCCGGGAAGACGACCGCCTCGGCGCCGGCCTTCGCGGCCTCGGCGGCGAGGCGCTTCACGCTCGCGAGGTTCCCGGCGACGTCGCACGGGTGAACGAGCGTCACCGCGGCGGCGACGCGGACAAAACCGAAATTCTCTTCCTTCATCGCGTCTCGCCGCCTTTCAAAAGTTCCTTAGAACGAGTTCCACTTCGAATCCCACTCGGGGCTGATCGACATCTCCGAGCGCGGCGCCTCGGCCTTCGCCTCGAGGACAAGAACCTGGAGCGGCGCGAGCGTGTAGGTGAGGGGATCGGTAACTTCGACCGTAAGCGGCGTTACGCCGTCATCCGCGTACGCGCCCTTCACGGTGTAGCGCGCGTCGCCCGCGACGAGCGTCTTCAGCTCGAACGCTTCGGAGAGCGTGAAGGTGAGCGACTTCTCTTCGGCGGAGGCGTTCCTAAGGTAGATCGTACCGTCGCCGTCCTTCCACGCGGCGAGCATGTAGGCGCCGAGCTTGTCGCCGACGAGCGGCTCGCCCTTCACCCAGTGGATGTCGACGAGCGCCTTCTCGTGGCGCTTCGACCACTTCACCGACTCGGCGAGCTGGTCCCAGAAGTCGGGACCGACGAGCTTCGGGTCGACGTAGATCTCCTGCATGTTCGGACCGAGCGCGAAGTAGCTCCGGATCTCGCGCTTCATGTCGTTACCGGCCTTCGCGTTCGTCGCGCCCTGGTACTTCGTGCCGAGGACGATGCCGTGGTGCATCACCGAATTGAGCGGGTAGAGGGGCGACTTCTTCACGAAGCAGCGGTAGAGCTCCGTATCGCGGAACGTGAGCCACTTGTCGCGCTCGTTGCCGGCGTCGCCGTACCAGAAGACGTCGGCCGTGCCGTTGCGCCAGGTGCAGTCGATATGGTTGAGCCAGAACGGGCTCGGCCAGGTTCCGACCGTCACGTTGATCATCAGCTTCGGCTCGATCGCGCGGAGTTCGCGCGCGAGCTCGCAGAGCTTCATGAAGTGCATCGAAACGCCTTCGCCCGCCTTGTCCCACTTGAAGTAGCGCGAGTGGTCCTTGACGATGAGGTCGGTGCAGCGGCCCTTAAACCAGTTGTAGTACTCGGGGTAGGCGAGGTCGAACGCGGTCGCGTCCGCGGGGAGGCCGCCTTCGCGCTTCGCGCTCTCGATACGCTCGGGAACGCCGAAGTAGCCGCCGAGCGGCGAAATCCAGATGCCGAACGCGGAGCCGTTCTCCTCGGCGAGCTTCGTCATCGTCGTGAAGCCGTTCGGGAATTTCTTCGGGGTCGGGCGCCACGCGGCGACCTTCTGCTCGTCCCAGCCGTCGTCGAGGACGTAGCCGTCCATCGTGATCCCGCGCTTCGCGGTCTCCTCGGCGTAGGACTTGATGATCTCGAGCATCCCCGCCTCGGTCGGCTCCGTGCCGAAATCGTACCAGCCGTTGTAGTGGAGGAACGTGCGCGACGGCGCGGCGCGCTCCGCCTCGAGGTAGTCGTTGAACGCGCGGCGGCGCTGCTCCTTCGGGAAGCGCCCGCACATCACGCGGAACTCGAGCGGCTTCTCGCCGGGCTTGAGCGTGAGGTCGCAGTCGAGAACGAGTTTCACGACGCCGGAATCGCCGACCGTCTTCACCTTCTCGGCCTTGAAGCTCGGCTGCTCGACGCCGCAGATCGTGTCGTCGTCGAGCGCGACCGGCGAACCGGGAACGGTGCCGATGACCTCGACCTTGTCGAGGACGGCGACTGGGAATTCCGCGAGCGTGAGCTTCGTGACATGGACAGGCTCCGTACCCGCGGCGGAAACGCATACCGTTCTGATGGCGTAATCGGCGAGCCCCGCCGACTTCGACTTCCAGGACGACTCGATCTGCGCGACGCCCGCGTCGCTCTTCACTTCGACGTCGCCGAAGTCGCACTTATACCCGATGCACCCGCCCGCGATCAGCGCCGCGGCCAGTATTCCCATCAGCTTCTTCATTCGTTTTCCCCTTTCGTGTTTTCGGTTCCGCTATTCTCACCCTCTTCCCCGCTCACCTTCTCACCCTCTTCCCCGCTCACCTTCTCCTCTTCGCCTTCGCAGACGGAGACCGAAACGAGCTTCGCGCCTTCGGAGAGGCGGACGAGACGGACGCCCTGGGCCGAGCGGCCGTAGACGCCGATCTGATCGACCGGCGAACGCACCATCTGGGCGTCGGAGGTAATCGAGATTATCGACTCGTCGTCGGCGACGGCGTGAGCGGCGACGATATGGCCGTTACGGTCCGCGCCCTTGATCGCGGTGACGCCCATGCCGCCGCGGTGGGTCTGGCGGTATTCCGAAAATTCGGTGCGCTTCCCGTAGCCGTTCTCGGTCGCGACGAGAAGCGTCTTCCCCTCCTCGCAGACGTCGAGCGAGACGACACGGTCGCCCTCGGCGAGCGTGATGCCCTTTACGCCGGTCGCGGCGCGGCCCATCCGGCGGACTTCGTCCGCGAGGAACTTGATGCCGATGCCGTTCGCGGTAAGCATGATGACGATATCGTCCGGCTTCGCGAGGCGGACCTCGACGAGCTCGTCGCCTTCGTCGATGTTGATCGCGCGGATGCCGGACTTGTTGACGTTCTGGTAGTCGCCGAGGAGCGTCTTCTTGACCGTGCCGTTCTTCGTCGCGAAGAATACGTCGAGGTCGCCCTCGAAGGAACGGATCGGGAGGAGCCGGAGGACCTGCTCGCCTTCCTGAAGATTGAGGAGGTTGATGAGCGGGCGGCCGAAGCTCGTTCTCGGCGCTTCAGGAATTTCGTAGGCGCCGCGCACGAAGAGCCGGCCCGTGTTCGTGAAGAACATGAGCTCGTCGTGGGTCTCGGCGACAAAGACGAGGCGGAGGAAATCCTCCTCCTTCACCTGGGCGCCGCGTACGCCGTGGCCGCCGCGGCGCTGCTCGCGGTACTCGGTGAGCGGAACGCGCTTCACGTAGCCGCGGTTCGAGAGCGTGATGACGCAGGGCTCGTCGGGGATCAGATCCTTCACCGAAACCTCGTTCGCGTCGGCGACGATTTCCGTCCGGCGGAGCGAGTCCTCCTTCGAGCAGTAGCGAAGCTTGATGTCGGCGAGGTCGCCGCGGATAAGCGCGTAGACCTTTTCGGGATCGGCGAGGATCGCCTCGTACTCGGCGATCGCCGCGATGAGCTTCGCGAGTTCCTCGGCGAGCGCTTCGCGCGCGAGACCGACGAGCTGGTAGAGGCGCATTTCGAGAATCGCGTTCACCTGAAGGTCGGTGAACTGAAAGCGCTCCTGAAGGCGCGTCTTCGCCTCTTCGCGCGTCTTCGACGAGCGGATGATCGAAACGACCTCGTCGAGGTTGTCGATCGCGAGGAGGAGGCCGTCGACGATGTGCTTTCTCGCCTGGGCCTTCTTGAGCTCGAAGCGCGTCCTGCGGGTTATCACCTCGAAGCGGTGGTCGGTGTAGCACTTGAAGTATTCCTTCAGGTTGAGGACCTTCGGCCGGCCGCCGACGATCGCGAGCAGGATCGCGCCGAACGTCGTCTGGAGCTGGGTGTGCTTGTAGAGATGGTTGAGGACGATTTCGCCGACCGCGTCGCGCTTCAGGTCGATGACGATGCAGATGTCGTCTTCGGTGAGCTTCCGGCCCTTCGGGAGGGGCGAGGCGCCCTTCGATTTCGACTTCGTGTCCTTCGTGTTGCCGCCCGAGAGGTCGCGGATGTCGCTCACGCCTTCGATGACCTTCTCCTTGACGAGCTCGGCCATGTGCTTGATCATCTCGGCCTTGTTGACGGCGTAGGGGATCTCGGTGATGACGATCTGCTCGCGGCCGTCCTTGCCAACGACGACCTCGGCCTTGCCGCGGACGGTGAGCTGGCCGCGCCCGAGCTTGTACATCGCGCTTATGCCGTTATGGCCGCAGATTTCGGCGCCGGTCGGGAAGTCGGGGCCCTTCACGAACTGCATCAGGTCGTCGACCGTGCACTCCTCGCGATGCTGGACGTAGTAGTCGATGCCGTCGCAGAGCTCGCCGAGGTTGTGGGGCGGGATGTTGGTCGCCATGCCGACCGCGATGCCCGAGGAGCCGTTCAGGAGAAGGTTCGGGAGCTTCGCCGGGAGGACGGTCGGCTCTTCGAGCGTCTCGTCGAAGTTCGGCATCATGTCGACCGTATCCTTCTCGAGGTCGCCGAGCAGCTCCTCGGTCACCTTCTGCATGCGGACCTCGGTGTAACGCATCGCCGCCGGCGGATCGCCGTCGATCGAGCCGAAGTTGCCGTGACCGTCGACGAGCGGGATGCGGAGGGAGAAATCCTGCGCGAGGCGGACGATCGCGTCGTAGACCGACGAGTCGCCGTGCGGGTGGTACTTGCCGATCACTTCGCCGACTACGCGCGCCGACTTCACGTGCTTCGCGCTCGCGGTGTTCCCGAGCTCGTGCATCGCGAAAAGGCAGCGCCGGTGGACGGGTTTCAGACCGTCGCGCACGTCCGGGAGCGCACGCCCGACGATGACGCTCATCGAGTAGTCGATGTAGTCGCGCGACATCGATTCCTCGATGTTGATATCCTCGAGCGCGGCCGCGGCCGCGATGTCCTCCTGCACGCTGGGTTCTTCGACGGGTGTATCTTTTTCTTCGCTCATGATTTGCGCTTCTCTCGCTTAAATTCTACCGTCGGGCCGACTTTCGAAGCCCGCCGATGGCGGCTCGTCAGAGATACGAAATATCGTGATTGTTTGCAGCGTTATGTATCTTCCTGTGGAGAGCGGTATTGAAAACCGAAATCACTACCATCCCATAGACACGACAAACCGTTTGCCGCGTCAACGCCAAGTA
>R26__coassemble_362_pt1 | contig 29085 bp, 22 predicted proteins | sample R26__metabat2_high_PE_025 | metagenome-assembled genome bin R26 | reverse complement strand
AAAAATCAACTGTGAACCTGAGCCGAATTTACAGAAAGAACCCTTGACCGATCTTGCCATCCGGTGACCGGTTCGTCACCAAAACAGAATTTTCTATCGACTGGGATATGATTTGTTTTGTGTAGAGACGCTTGTGCTCGAAAACAAAACACTGTAAATTTCCGTACTCATATGTAAATTTCCGTATGCTCCAAAGCTCTTATATTCCTCGAAGTGCGCTGACCTCGCATTGCGGCTGTGAGCTCTCGATAATGCTATTGGTAACCGCAGTGAAATATTCCTTTAGCTTTATGTCGAAGAATTCTGTGGAATCGTCTGGTGTTTGATTGATGGCAGTGCTGGCGATATCAAATCTATTAGAACTTATCGCATAGTTTGGATAAGTGTTGAGCAGTAACATATCCAATGCTCGCATTTGATCGACGACAGCACGGTTAGCGTAGAAACGAATGGCCGCATTACTGACAACTGACGGCATGTCTGCAGCGACAGAGCAAAGGGATCGTACATAATTTCCCATGGCCCTTCGTCTATCGTACATTGTGAAATCCGTCTTGTTGGATTGTACACCGATAATGATGTCCGTTAACTCATCAGACGGTTTTTCCAGTCTTAACAAATAGGTTAGAGCTGAATCCTTACAAGGAGCATCATGCGATGAAATGATAGCTTTAACCTGGGGCAAAATATTGGTATATCCCTTTTCTGTGCAGCACAAGAGAGCATACGCCCCGACATTAAGATATTCTTTTGATACTATCGTTCTGTTGGTACTGCTTATGCTTTGAATAAAATCGTCGAATGCTTGTCGTCTCTCAGATACAGTCCATCCGTAAGCGCATGAATTTGAAGGCATGCTGGATTCAAATGCACTGTCCATTGTCGGATATAATACTTCTATTTCTTCATCTGTCGATTCTTCATCTATGCAGTCGTCCCATTCCGGAGCGATCAACATCATATCGACTATTTCACTTGCATAGCGCACACACTCATCTTGGGTGTGCGCAAAGGCAGTATACGAGATTATGGCAAAGATTATGTATATAGTCGCTTTCATCTTAATCTCCTCTCATATTAATTGCACCGATAGGGAGTTTGCTGGTGTCAAGAATACTTCTCGCCTTGGCGGAGAGCCCATCTAGTTTAGAGTAAGGGATATCCATGCCATTTGACCTTCGCCCACACATTAAAGAACTTTTGATGACTCGAGAGTGAGTGTCGGTCTGTTCGTAAAAGCCCCGCCCGTCATCACAGCACCAATCATGTATGACATCTAATATGAGTGCAGGGTAAACTGGGGTGTCGGCATCTAAAAGTCTTTCCTCTGGCGCATGTTTACGACTGTCATAAATGTCAGCGAGTCCCATCGCGTGTCCGATTTCGTGAGCCACGGCATATCCGTCAGTGCGGGAATCGCTGGAGAAAATACAGCTTCTTGTGTCTGGCTCGGTGAAAGCGATAGGAGTGCCGTATACGATTCTCGATACCCAGATCAATTTTATAGGAGCCGTCGTAGTGACATGCGAGATAAGGTTGGTTACCTGGGGGTTGACTCCTGTTTTGGATATGTGCCCTGTCGAATTAGTGTGTACATTGCGCTCCGCAAGGATGCTGAAGGCAGGATTGTCTAATAATTGCACCGGTTCGGATAGATTGAATTCTATCCCTGCCTGTGAGTAAATTTTATTTACGGTTTCAATTCTTTCATTCATTGTCGACTGAGAGATGGCAGGCATTCCTTCTGCATCAATCACTACCGTAGCCCCAAGAGAGACTCTTCTTTTCCGGATTATTGGTAGGACAAACCGGGGTTGCTCCGCTGAGTCGCTCCCGAACGCCGCTTCCACTAGGACTTCGCCGGCATCCGATGTCGCTTCGACGCATGCCGCCGAGGATTGGGAGGTAGTCTCTGTGGTGATGATTCTTCCCGGTCCGGAAACAATGCGCCATTCGACTTCGGACATGTCGTAATCACCGTTGACTCCGACTTTCAACCAGGCGTTGGTTCCGTAGACGAGACGGGAGGGATTGTAATAGCCGCCGTTCGGGGCTTCGTCGGTGCAGACGAGTTTGCGGAGCGGTTCGATGACTTTGTAGTTCCGCGTTGCCGATAATTCGTCGCCGTCCGGCGTCGTGCATTCGGCGGTGAAGGAGCCGTCGCCGATGTTCGCTGAGGCCATGTAGAACGAATAGCTCACGGTGTGCTCGGAGTAGGACGTACTCAGGTTGACCTGAGATGGCGTAATGGAATTTTCACCTATCGAATCGCTTGCGAATCTTGCGTTCGTCGATCCGCTGTGCGAAACCGTTACCGTGACATTGGTCTCAACTTCGCAGGAAATCCCGACCGAGACCCTGTACCAGCGGCTCGTCCGGTTGTCGTCGTTGAGGAAGACGAGTTCGGGCGCGCTTAGACTCAGCGTGACCTGCGGCGTCTCGTTGGTGCCGTAGGTTGAATAGAGGTATGACTCAAGGGGCAGCCCCCCGAAGTTTGCCAGGACCGACAGCACCAGCGAGTCCCAACTCGGAAGAGAATCGCAAGTGACCGTAGTTGTCTGCGTATTCGGCGAGGAGAATTGGATATTGTCATCCGACGATGACCATTGGAATGTCGGCGTGGTCGTGCCGCAATAGTCCGTCAGCACCGCGTGGAATTCCGCGGGGAACGTGTCCGGTCCGAGGTGAGACATGTTCGGTGCGCCCTGAAGAGTCGGCATCCAGCAGCAGTAGCCGAAGTAATTCGTCCCGGGCAGGTAGAGCCAGTTCCATCCGCCGTCCACCGTCCACTCGCCGGGAGTGTCCCACCACCACGATGTCAGGAGCGGCGCATTCATCGTACGTGAATCCTGAATCCCCAGCCGGACAGCTGCGCTACGACAACGCCGGCATAAAATACGATATTCGTCGCGGCTTCCGTATCGACGCAAGCGGAAGGTGGCGGCACATCAATCGCAATTGGCGATGACATGGTAATGAGTGAAACCATCAGTAAAATGACGGTGACGATTATATGCGTTGTCGCGGAAAAGTTCTTCTTGATAAACACGGAAAACATTATATCAAATGTCTCCGCTGTCAGGAGAATGGTGATTTGCGCTTGAGACCACGGTTATGGCGGTGCTATTATTGGCAGAAATTCATTTCCTATAATATCGCGATATAATAGGAAATGAAATTTGGCCGTTGTACCAATCCTGTCAAATAGTAAAGACACTCGGAGCTTTATATGGGCGTTTTGCGTTCGTCAAATACTGGACACGCTAGACAGTGATTTCCTTGGGGGCAGATCGAGGGTCTCCCCATTGACACAGCATCAGCGATACGGTAATCCGGTCCCACTGTCGCGGCCCGATAGCTGGATTCCTTGCAGTCGCTTAGTGGTTCGGCGTTAGGGTTGCTTAGGGCCGCCTAGCGTCCTTAGAGCTCCGCGGGACGACGCCGGGCAACTACCGGGGACGAGAGGAACGTTCTCTAGAAGGGCGCAGTGACCCGTTGCTCTTCGCCCGCTAAGGTCGCGCGAACGCGCGAACGCAAAGGTTAGCAATTCCGCAATGTTTCATGCTTCATGCTTCATGCTTCATGCTTCATGAAACTGGTGGACCGGGCGGGACTTGAACCCACGACCAAGGGATTATGAGTCCCCCGCTCTGACCGACTGAGCTACCGGTCCACCGAGGCGGCGGGAAAGTTCCCGACGCGTTAAAGAATAGTTTATCAAAATTCCCGCTTGCGCTCAAGGGGGAATTTTTGGTAAAATAGTCAGCTCAATTGGGAAAAGTGCGCAGTTAACAAAACGGCCGCTTACCGTACTTCAGGCCTTTTCCCGATAAAAAGAAGCATTTTTCCAAGAAAACAACCAGAAAAGGTGTATCATCATGACCGCAGAACGCACCGTGTTCGGCAAGCTCCAGGGCATGGCCGAGACCCCGCCGGATCTCATCGCCATCCAGACCCAGGCGTATGAAGACTTCCTCCAGGCGGACGTCCCGCCCGCGAAACGCGAGGACAAGGGCCTCCAGGCGATCTTCAAGGAAATCTTCCCGGTCGCGTCCTACGACGGTCGCTACACCCTCGACTTCGTCGGCTACCGTCTCGAGGAGCCGAAGGAAAGCTACCTCGAAGCGCTGATGAACGGCAACACCTACAACCGTTCGCTCCGCGCGACGTTCCGCCTCAAGGACGGCGAGGGAACGCGCGAGGAGGAGGTCTTCCTCGGCGACATGCCCGTCATGACTCCCGACGGCGCGTTCGTCGTGAACGGCGCCGAGCGCGTGATCGTCTCCCAGCTCCACCGCTCGCCCGGCATCTCGACCGAGCGCCAGGTTCACGCGAACGGCCAGCAGCTCCTCTCTGTCCGCATCATCCCCGACCGCGGCAGCTGGATCGAGGTGATGTTCGACACGAACGACGTCATGTGGTGCTTCATGGACCAGCGCCGCCGCCGCCGGAAATTCTTCGCGACGACGCTCCTCCGCGCCTTCGGCTACGGCTCCGACGAGCAGCTCATGCAGCTCTTCTACGACTTCAAGAAGCTCCCGACCGGGAAGAAGTACGCCGACAAGGACCTCCGCCTTCTCGTAATGAAGGACGACCTCGTCGACGCCGACTCGAACGCCGTCATCGCCCGCCGCTACGACCCCGTGACCCCCGCGCTCATGGAGCAGATCTCCGCGGCCAACATTGAGGAAGTCGAAGTCGTCGACGTCTCGGTCGATAACGGAACCCTCATCAAGACCCTCCGCGAAGACGCGAAGGCCGGCATCCACAACGAAGAGGACGCGCTCAAGGAAATCTACAAGCGCATGCGCCCCGGCGACCCGCCGACCGCCTCGAACTCGAAGTCGATGATCCGCCGCCTCTTCTTCGAGCAGGCCCACTACGACCTCGGCTACGTCGGCCGCCACAAGATCAACAAGAAGCTCCACCTCTCCGGCAAGGTCGACGAGAACCTCCGCACCCTCCACGAGTCCGGAATCGACGTCATCGAGGCGATTCGCCTCCTCCTCAAGATCTTCGTCGGGAAGGACGTCGTCGACGATATCGACCACCTCGGAAACCGCCGCATCCGCACGACCGGCGAGCTCCTCGAGAACCAGTGCCGGATCGGCCTCGCCCGCACCGAGCGCCTCATCCGCGAGCGCATGACGATCCACGACGCCGCCTCGGGCGCGCTGACGCCGAGCCGTCTCGTCAACTCGAAGACCTTCTCCGCGGTCGTGAACGACTTCTTCGCCCGCTCGCAGCTCTCCCAGTTCATGGACCAGACGAACCCGCTTTCGGCCCTCGCCCACAAGCGCCGTCTCTCGGCCCTCGGCCCCGGCGGCCTCTCCCGCGAGCGCGCCGGCTTCGAAGTCCGCGACGTCCACCCGTCCCACTACGGCCGCATCTGCCCGATCGAAACCCCTGAAGGCCCGAACATCGGCCTTATCAGCTCGCTCGGCATCTACGCGAAGATTAACCGTTTCGGCTTTATCGAAACGCCGTACCGGAAGGTCGTCGGCGGCAAGGTGACGGACGAGATCGAGTACCTCCCCGCCGATACCGAGGAGCAGTACGTGATCGCCCAGGCGAACGCGCCCCTTAAGCCGAACCGCACGTTCGCGGAAGAAAAGGTGACCTGCCGCTTCAAGACGGAGTTCTGCGACAAGCCCGCGCGCGAGGTCCAGTACATGGACGTCGCCCCGATGCAGGTCATCTCGATCGCGGCCGGCCTCATTCCGTTCCTCGAACACGATGACGCGAACCGCGCGCTCATGGGCGCGAACATGATGCGTCAGGGCGTGCCGCTCATGACGACCGAGCGCCCGTTCGTCGGAACCGGCCTCGAAGGCGTTTCCGCGAAGGACTCGCGCGTTATCGTCACCTGCCTCGCGGACGGCATCGTCGCCTACGTCTCGGCCGAGTTCGTGATGGTCACGAAAGACGGCAAGCTCCCCTCGGGGAAGGCGATGTTCGACCACGACCCCGAAAAGGGCGTCTGGCGCTACGACCTCCAGAAGTTCCGCCGCTGCAACGCCGGAACCTGCTTCAACCAGAAGCCGATCGTGAAGAAGGGCCAGAAGGTCGTAGCGGGCGACTGCCTCGCCGACGGCCCCGCGACCGATCAGGGCGAGCTCGCCCTCGGCAAGAACCTCCTCGTCGCGTTCATGTCGTGGCGCGGCTACAACTTCGAGGACGCGATCCTTATCAACGAGCGCTGCGTCCGCGAGGACGTCCTCACCTCGCTCCACATCGTCACCTTCGAGTGCGGCGCGCGCGACACCAAGCTCGGCCCCGAGGAGATCACCCGCGATATTCCGAACGTCTCGGAAGACGCCCTCAAGAACCTCGGCCCCGACGGCGTCGTCCGCGTGGGCGCGGAGGTGAAGCCCGGCGACATCCTCGTCGGCAAGGTGACGCCGAAGGGCGAGACCGAGCTCTCCCCGGAAGAGCGCCTTTTGAGGGCGATCTTCGGCGAGAAGGCCGCCGACGTCCGCGACACCTCGCTCACGGTCCCGCCCGGGACGACCGGCGTCGTGATGGGCGTGCGCGTCTCGACGAGCCAGGACGCCGCCCTCGCCGAAGAGGAGGAGAAGAACGCCTCGAAGGCGAAGCGCGACGCCGAGAAGAAGCGCAAGAACCAGCTCGCGAAGATCGAGAAGGACCTGACCGAGAAGCTCTCTGAGACGATCATGAACGAGAAGCTTCCCTTCGACATCACCGACACGGAAACGGGCGACGTGATCGTCCCCGCGAAGAAGAAGATCAAAAAGAGCCAGCTCGCGATGCTCGCGAAGGCCTACGCCCACTGGGACATGCAGGAGAGCCCGGCGAAGGACAAGGTCGCCGAGATCATCGAGCCGTTCAAGGCCGAATTCGCCGCGGTCAACGACGCCGCGGAGGAGGAGGAAGGCGGCGGGCACTTCGGCGACTTCGCCGGTGACGGCGAGATCGTGAAGTCGGTTACCGTCTACCTCGTCGACAAGAAGAACCTCTCCGTCGGCGACAAGATGGCCGGCCGTCACGGTAACAAGGGCGTCGTCTCGCGCATCCTTCCGAGCTGCGACATGCCGTTCCTCCCCGACGGCCGCCCGGTCGACATCGTCCTCAACCCGCTCGGCGTGCCGTCGCGCATGAACCTCGGCCAGCTCTTCGAGACCTACCTCGGTCTCGCTTGCCGCTACCTCGGGTTCCACGCCGCTACGCCCGTCTTCGACGGCGTCCAGGAAACGGAGATCGACGAGCTCCTCAAGAAAGCGCGCGCGGTCCAGGAAAAGACCGAAGGCGCCCAGAGCTGGATCTGCCCCGAGGGCAAGACGGTTCTTTATGATGGTCTTACCGGCGAGCCCTTCGAGCAGAAGGTCGTCGTCGGCGTCATCTACATGCTCAAGCTCCACCACCTCGTCACCGACAAGATCCACGCGCGTGCGGTCGGGCCCTACTCGCTCGTCACGCAGCAGCCGCTCGGCGGCAAGGCCCAGCTCGGCGGTCAGCGCATGGGCGAAATGGAGGTGTGGGCGCTCGAGGCCTACGGCGTCGCGTACGCCCTCCAGGAACTCCTCACGGTGAAGTCCGACGACGTCAACGGCCGTACCCGGATCTACGAGTCGATCGTGAAGGGGACGAACGTCCTCGAGTCGGGGATGCCCGAATCGTTCTCGGTTCTCATCCACGAACTCCGCGGCCTCTGCCTCGACACCCAGCTCCTCGGCGGCGAAACCGAAGGCCGCCGGAAAGAGACGGCCCCCGCGGCGGCTCCCGAAGCCGTGGCGGCGGACGACCTCCTTTCCGGAGCCCACACCCTCTAATCGGCACTTTTCAAGGAGACAATAGAAGATGAATCCTTACAATTCTTCCGAACTCTTCGGCGGCTCGTTCAACGCCTCGGCCCACTACGACGCGGTCAAGGTGCTCCTCGCGTCCCCCGAGACGATCCGCGGCTGGTCCCACGGCGAGGTCAAGAACCCCGAGACGATCAACTACCGCACCTACCGCCCCGAGAAGGACGGGCTCTTCTGCGAGAAGATCTTCGGGCCGACGAAGGACTGGGAGTGCGCCTGCGGCAAGTATAAGCGCATCAAGAACAAGGGCATGGTCTGCGACCGCTGCGGCGTCGAGGTGACGCTCGCCTCGGTCCGCCGCCAGCGCATGGGCCACATCGAGCTCGCGGTTCCCGTGAGCCACATCTGGTTCTTCAAGTGCTCGCCCTCGCGCATGGGCCTCCTTCTCGACAAGACGACGAACGAGCTCGAGCGCGTCCTCTACTACCAGGACTGGATCGTCATCGAGCCCGGCGAGACGCCGCTCAAGGAAGGCCAGATCCTGACCGACCAGGAGTACGCCGACGCCCAGGAGAAGTACAACGACGAGTTCAAGGCCGAGATGGGCGCGGAAGCGATCCGCAAGCTCCTCCGCAAGGTCGACCTCGACGCGCTCATGCGCCAGCTCGAGGAGGACATGGAGAACACCCGCTCGAAGCAGAACCGCAAGAAAATCGCCAAGCGCATGAAAGTCGTCGACGGCTTCCGCGCGTCGAACTCGAAGCCGGAGTGGATGGTCCTCGACGTCCTCCCCGTCATCCCGCCGGAACTCCGCCCGCTCGTTCCGCTCGAAGGCGGTCGCTTCGCGACGAGCGATCTGAACGACCTCTACCGCCGCGTCATCAACCGCAACAACCGTCTCCGGAACCTCCTCGCGCTCAAGACCCCGGACGTCATCATCCGTAACGAGAAGCGCATGCTCCAGGAAGCGGTCGACGCGGTCTTCGACAACGGCCGCCACGGCCGCCCGGTCACCGGCCCAGGCAACCGCCCGCTCAAGTCGCTCTCCGAAATCCTGAAGGGCAAGACGGGCCGCTTCCGTCAGAACCTCCTCGGCAAGCGCGTCGACTACTCGGGCCGTTCCGTGATCGTCGTCGGGCCGGAACTCAAGTTCCCCCAGTGCGGCCTTCCGAAGGAAATGGCGCTCCGTCTTTTCGAGCCGTTCATCATCCGCGTCCTCAAGGACCAGGGCATCTGCTCGACGGTCCGCACCGCGCGCAAGATGATCGAGCGCCGCGACGAGAAGATCTGGGAGATCCTCGAAGAGGTGACGAAGGACAAGACCGTCTTCCTCAACCGCGCGCCTACGCTCCACCGTCTTTCGATCCAGGCGTTCGAGCCCGTGCTCGTCGAAGGTAAGGCGATCCGCCTCCACCCGATGGTCTGCACCCCGTTCAACGCCGACTTCGACGGCGACCAGATGGCCGTCCACGTCCCGCTTTCGGTCGAGGCCCAGATCGAGTCGAAGCTCATGATGCTCGCCTCGACCTCGATCTTCTCGCCGGCGTCCGGCAAGTCCGTCATGACCCCGACCCAGGATGTCTGCCTCGGGCTCTACTTCCTCACGGTCCCGTCCCAGCAGGACAAGCTCGCCGGGAAGATCGCGGGCAAGGTCTCCGCCGCGGGCGAACACCTCCCGCTCTTCAACGACATCGGCGAAGTCGAGTTCGGAATCGCCGAGGGCGCGATCTCCTACCATACCCGCATCCGCTTCCGCAACCCCGATTACGGCACGACCGGCCGCCCCCACGGCGACCCCTCGAAGCGCACGATCGAGACGACGGCCGGCCGCGTCATCTTCAACAACGTCTGGCCGAAGGAGATGGGCTTCTTCAACGAGAAGTGCTCGAAGAGCGAGATCGGCAAGCTCATTCTCGACTGCCACAAGGTCGCCGGCCACGACGTCGCGGTCGCGTCGATCGACAAGCTCAAATCGCTCGGCTACCAGTTCGCGACCGTCTCCGGCGCCTCGATGGGCCTCAAGGACATGATCCGCCCAGAGGAGAAGGACGCCGAAATCGCGAAGGCGAAGGCCGAGGCCGAGAAGGTCCAGGAGCAGTTCCAGCAGGGCATCATCACCGACGGCGAACGCCACAACAAGATCGTCGACATCTGGGCGGGGACGACCGAGAAGATCGGCGACCTCCTCTACAAGACGATCGACAAGAACATCCGCCCCGACAACCGCAACCCGACCGAGCTCAACCCGGTCTACATGTTCGCGGACTCGAAGGCCCGCGGCTCGAAGCTCCAGATCCGTCAGCTCGCCGGCATGCGCGGCCTTATGTCGAACCCGTCGGGCGACATCATCGAGCGCCCGATCACCGCTTCGTTCCGCGAGGGACTTTCGGTTCTCGAGTACTTCATCTCGTCCCACGGCGCCCGCAAGGGCCTCGCCGACACGGCGCTCAAGACGGCCGACGCGGGCTACCTCACCCGTAAGCTCGTCGACGTCTCGCAGGACGTGATCATCACCCAGGAAGACTGCAACACGGTCAACGGCATCGAGGTCGAGGCGATCGTCGAGGGCGACGAGGTCAAGGTTTCGCTCGGCGACCGCGTCCTTGGCCGCACGGCGCTCTACGACGTCGTCGACCCGAAGACGAACGAGACGATCGTTCCCGCGAACGAGATCATCAACGAGGAGCACTGCAAGAAGATCAACAAGTGCGGCGTCGAGAAGATCTGGATCCGCTCCGGGCTTACCTGCGACGCGGAGCACGGCATGTGCGCGAAGTGCTACGGCCGCGACCTTTCGACGGGCCGCGAGGTCGAGATCGGCACCGCGGTCGGCATCATCGCCGCCCAGTCGATCGGCGAGCCGGGCACCCAGCTCACGATGCGTACGTTCCACATCGGCGGCACCGCGTCCGCGACGGCCGCGAAGCCGGAGATCATCCTCAAGAACGACGGCGTCGCGCGCTACGTCGACGTCCGCCGCGTCCGCAACGACGAAGGCGCGGAGATCGTCCTTAACAAGAACGGCTCGCTCGAGATCATCGGCGCCGACGGCTCGAAGGACACGTACCAGCTCCAGATGGGTACGACGCTCCTCGTCGAGGACGGCGCGAAGGTGAAGAAGGGCCAGAAGGCGGCGCAGTGGGATCCTCACTCCGTCCCGGTCCTTTCCGAGGCCGCGGGTACGGTCGTCTTCGTCGACTTCGAGGAAGACGTCTCGGTGAAGACCGAAACCGACCGCGCGACCGGCGCGAAGACGCTCGTCGTCCTCCCGACCTCCGAGTCGAACCTCCACCCGCGCATCGAGATTCACGGCGACGACGGGAAGGCCCTCGACTCGCATGACGTCCCGACGGGCGCGATCGTGATGGTCCGCGACGGCATGAAGGCGACGGCCGGCATGCTGCTCGCGAAGACCCCGCGAGAAGCCGCGAAGACGCGCGATATTACGGGCGGTCTTCCGCGCGTCGCGGAACTCTTCGAGGCCCGTCAGCCCAAGGACGCCGCCGAGATCGCGAAGATCGAGGGCGTCGTCGAGTTCGGCGAGAACGTCCGCGGCAAGCGCTGCGTCCGCATCGTCGACGACGTGACGGGGCTCCAGGAAGAGCACCTCATCCCGATGGGCAAGCAGATCGTCGTCTTCAAGGGCGACCGCGTGAAGAAGGGCCAGCAGCTCACCGAAGGCCCGGTCATCCCGCAGGAGATCCTCGAGGTCTCGGGTCCGCAGGAACTCGAAAAGTACCTCGTCAACGAAGTCCAGCAGGTCTACCGTCTCCAGGGCGTCGAGATCAACGACAAGCACATCGAGATCATCGTCCGCCAGATGCTCCGCAAGGTCCGCATCACGAACCCGGGCGACACCGACTTCCTCTGGGGCGAGCAGGTCACGCGCCAGACGTTCCTCAAGGTCAACGAGCGCATGATGGAGGAAGGCCGCCGCCCGGCGGAGGCCCAGCCCGCGCTCCTCGGCATCACGAAGGCGGCGCTCGAAACCGACTCGTTCATCTCGGCCGCGTCCTTCCAGGACACGACCCGCGTCCTCACCGAGGCCGCGACGATGGGCCGCGTCGACGAACTGCGCGGCTTCAAGGAGAACGTCATCCTCGGCCACCTCATCCCCGGCGGCACCGGCTTCCCGCTCCACCGCTACCTCAAGCTGGTCCCGCTCTGCGACGCCATTTCCGACGAGGAGATGTCGAAGCTCCGCGAGGAACAGCGCGCCCGCCGCGAGGCCCTCTACGGCATTCCGACGAAGGGCTCGATCGACGGCGAGCAGGAGGAGGGTGACGGCGACGATACGGCGTTCCCCGTCGACGGCACGGGCGCGGTCGCGGAAACGGCCGGCATCTCGGTCGACGGCGAGGGCGACTTCGCCGAGAACTCCTACAACGGCACGGCCGACGGCGGAATCGACCTCCTCGGCGGCTCGACGGAACTCGAGTAAATGAAGACCAGGCAGTTCTGGTATCCGCTTCCGGAACGGCTCATCGCCCAGCATCCCGCGGAAAAGCGGGGCACCGAGAAAATGATGGTGCTCCACCGCGACTTCGGGATGCTGGAGCACCGCCACATCGCCGACATAACGGAGTACATAACCGCGAACGACCTTCTCGTCGTCAACGACACGAAGGTCTTCCCGGCGCGGCTCCTCGGCAAGTGGGCCGATTCCGAAGGCGCGGTCGAACTGCTGATGGTCAATCCCGCCCCCGAGGCGGAAAGTGACGCGATTCCCTCCGGCGCGCTCGCGACGGAGGAATCGCTTTCGTCTACCCGCTGGAACGCGATCCTCGGCTCGGGGCGGAAGTGCCGCGAAGGTCAGGTCGCGGTCTTCGGCCCGGCGGGCGAACTGAAGGCGACGCTTCTCAAGCCGCTTTCGGGAATCGGAATGTGGAAAGTCGAGTTCGTTTCCTCTCGTCCGCTCGGCGAGCTCCTCGACGAGTTCGGCCATACGCCCGTTCCTCCTTACGTGAAGCGCGAAGGGACGGCGGAGGAGGAGAAGGCCGATCGCGAGCGCTACCAGACGATTTACGCGAAGCACCCGGGTTCGGTCGCGGCGCCGACCGCGGGACTCCATTTTACGCCCGAGATTTTCGCCGCGCTTGAGGCGAAGGGCGTGCGGCGCGTCGCCGTGACGCTCCACGTCGGCCCGGGGACGTTCCGCCCCGTGAAGGCCGACAACATCGAAGACCACCAGATGGACTACGAGGCGTTCACGGTTCCGCCCGAAACGGCCGAGGCCATCAACGAAACGAAAAAGCGCGGCGGGCGCGTCTTCTGCGTCGGGTCGACGACGGTCCGGACCCTTGAAACGGTCGCGGCGGCGGTCGACGCGGCGGGGCGGCTCACGAAGGACCACGTCGTCGAGGCCGGCTCAGGCGCTTCCAACATCTTTATCTATCCGCCGTATCATTTCCGCGTCTGCGACGCGATGCTGACGAACTTCCATCTCCCGCAGTCGACGCTTCTCATGATGATTTCCGCGCTCGCCGGCCGCGAAAGGGTGCTCTGCGCCTATTCGATGGCGGTCAAGGCGAACTACATGTTCTTCTCTTACGGCGACTGTATGCTCATTGTCTGAACTTTTCCGGATTTGGTATAATTTAGGCATATGGCATTATTTATTCCCAAGGACCGCAAGTCGCTTTTCCGCCAGTTTCTCGCGGGAATGTACGACGCCGTCGTCATCACCGACCCGAGCGGCCACGTTCTCGAGACGAATCCGCGCGCCGAGGAGTTTTTCGGGCGCGACGCCGAGGAGACGCTCGACCAGCCGATTTCGGTCTTCATCCGCGGGCTTTCGCCGGAAGTCGTCCAGCGCATCCGCCGCGGGCTCGAGGCCGACCGTCACATGATGATCGACGCGAACGGGCTCCGGAAGGACGGGACTTCGTTCGCGTGCGAGGTGACGGTTTCGGTAATCGATCTGATCGACCCCGATGACCTCGTCTTCACGGTCCGCAACGTCGAGCGCCGGCGCAAGATTCGCGACATGTTGCGCGCGAAGGAAGGTGCGTTCGAGATTTCGCGGAGCGCGCTTTTCGCGTGCGACACGGCGGGCGTAATCACTGAGGCGAACGCCGCCTTCTGCGAGATGTTCGAGCTCAAGGACGCGGAAGAGGCGAAGGGCCATACTTTCGCCGAGTTCTTCACCGACGAGCCGCTCGCGGCGAATTTCGCGAAGGCGCTCGCGGGCGAATCCTCGACGGTCACGATCGTCGCCGAGACGGACGCGGAAGGCGGCTCGGGCGAAATCGAAGTGACGCTCGCCCCGAACAAGCCCGCGCGCAAGGTGAAGGGCGTCGTCGGTTCGGTCGCGCGAATCGGCTGACGGACGGAGGACGAGAGAATGCAACGCAAGGCTCCACAGCACGCGGCCGGCATCAAGTCGCTTCCCGTCAACAAGCCCGATCCGAAGATTCTGCAGGATTTTCTCGCGCTCAAGTTCGCGCTATCCCGCCGCACCGCGAAGGCGATGATCGACGGGCGGAACGTCTGGGTCAACCGGAAGTGCGTCTGGATCGCCCGCTTCGAGCTCCGTACGGGCGACATTGTTGAAATCCCGGACGCTGTTGTTTCTGGCGCAATGCGCCAGAAACAACAGCGAGTGCCTGGTGCGGAGTGCATAGTGCCTGGTGCGAACAAGGAAGCGACATCCGGTCATGGCGCACTAAGCACTAAGCACCAGGCACTAAGCACCGGCACCCGGCACGTCCGGGTGCTGTGGCAGGACGAGAGCTTTCTAGTAGCCGACAAGCCCGCGGGAATCGTGAGCTGCGACGACCCGAAGTCGGCGGAGGCGATTCTGCGCGTTCAGGAGAATATTCCGACCCTTGAAGCCGTTCACCGGCTCGACCGCGACACGACGGGGTGCCTCCTTTTCGCGAAGAACCACGCGGCGTTTCTCGCGGCGGTCGAGGTCTTCAAGACTCATTCCGTCACGAAGATCTACAACGCCGTCGTTGCGGGCCAGTTCAAGTTCGTCCATCAGCGGATCGACACTCCGCTCGACGGCGAGGAGGCGCTATCGCTCGTGACGCGCGAGGCGGCTTCGGCCGACGCGTCGTTCCTTAGGATCCGGATCGAGACCGGGCGCACGAACCAGATCCGCCGCCATCTCGCCTCGATCCGCTTCCCGATCGTCGGCGACCGCGTCTTCGGACTCAAGAACGCGCGCGATCCGCGCTTGATGGCGGTTCCGCGGCAGATGCTCCACGCGTCGACGCTCGAGTTGCCCCATCCTACGATCGCGCACGCGACGATCAAGGTCCACTCGCCGCTTCCCGCGGATTTCCGCGGAACGCTTAAACTTTTCGGCATGAATAAAAGAGGTTAAAATGATCAAAGTCGGTATCATCGGTTGCGGGTTCGTCGGGGGCGCGCTGAAGGCGTGGTTAGAGGAGAACAACCCCGAGGTGAAGATTTTCGTGAGCGATCCGCCGAAGGGCTACAACGACGACCTGAGCGGAATCGATGTCGCGTTCCTGCAGATTCACGTCCCGACCGAGGACGACGGAACCCAGGACCTGACGCTCATGAAGGAGCTCATCATGAAGCTCCCGAAAGTCCCCGTGTTCGTCCGGACGACGATTCTCCCGGGGACGAGCGACCGGCTCTCGAAGGAAACCGGTCACGAGGTCTGCTACATGCCCGAGTTCCTTACGGAGCGCACGCATATCGAGGATTTCAAGCGCCAGACGATGGTCTTCACGGGCGCTCACGAGCTCCTCGCGAAAATCTTCGTCGGGAAGAAATTCGCGATCATGACGCCGCTCGAGGCGGAGCTCACGAAGTACATGCACAATGTCTTCGGCGCGTACAAGGTGACTTATTTCAACGCCTGCCGCGAATACTGCGAACAGATGGGCGGCGACTGGCGGCGCGTCCACACGGGTTGCCTCCTTTCCGGCTACATCAACGACACCCATACCTACGTTCCGGGGCCCGACGGCAAGTTCGGCTACGGCGGGAAGTGCTTCCCGAAGGACGTCAACGCGTTCGCGAAGATGACGGCGGGGACGCCGCTCGGGACGCTGCTCGCGCCGCTTCATGAGCTCAATGTCCATTTCCGCGGCGTCGAGGAACATATTTAACAGGGAAAACATAAGCGAATGAAAATCCTAACCGGCATCCAGCCCTCGGGCAAGCTCCACTGGGGCAACTACTTCGGGGCGATGAAGTCGATGTTCGACCTTCAGTCGAAGGGTGACATCTTCATGTTCATCGCGAACTTCCACGCGATGACGACCGTCCGCGACGGCGCGGCGCTCCGCGACCAGACGCGCGAAGTCGCGCTCGACTATCTCGCCTGCGGGCTCGACCCCGTGAAGTCGATCATGTACCGCCAGAGCGACGTTCCCGAGGTCCAGGAGCTCGCGTGGTATCTTTCGTGCCTCACGCCGATGGGTCTCCTCGAGCGCTGCCACAGCTACAAGGACAAGCTCGCCCACGGGCTCGACGCGACCCACGGGCTATTCGCGTACCCCGTCCTGATGGCCGCCGACATCCTCATCATGAACGCGGACCTCGTCCCGGTCGGGAAGGACCAGAAGCAGCACCTCGAGGTGACGCGCGACCTCGCCCAGAAGTTCAATAACCAGTACGGCGAGATCTTCAAGCTCCCCGACGCGTACATCCCCGATTCGGTCGCGACGATCCCCGGGCTCGACGGTCAGAAGATGTCGAAGAGCTACCACAACACGATCGAGCTCTTCGATCCGTCCGCGAAGAAGAAGATCATGGGCATCGTCACCGACTCGAAGACGATGGAGGAGCCGAAGGAGCCCGAGGGGAACTCGATCTACGAGCTTTACAAGCTCTTCGCGACGCCTGAGGAAGTCGCCGAGATGGCGGCGAATTTCCGCGCCGGGAACTACGGCTACGGCCACGCGAAGAAGGCGCTCCTCGCCGCGTACAAGCGGCTCTTCGACCCGTTCCGCGAAAAGCGTGCCGCGCTCGAGAAGGATCCCGCGACACTGGAGGACATTCTTCAAGATGGCGCGAAGCGCGCAAGAGCCGCTGCGGCGCCGACGATGGACAAAGTCCGCCGTGCCGTCGGACTTTGAACATGAAGCATGAAGCATGAAGCATGAAACATGAAGCATGAAACATTTTAAGGAGGGGAAAATAAAATGAGTACAGCGTACTGGCAGAAGTGGAACAAGATCTACAAGGACGAACTTATCGGGAATATCATGCCGTTCTGGATGAAGCACGGCCTCGATAAGAAGAACGGCGGCGTCTATACCTGCGTCGACCGCGACGGAACGCTTATGGACACGACGAAGTCGGTCTGGTTCCAGGGCCGCTTCGGCTGGATGACCGCCTACGCGTACAACCACGTCAAGAAGGACGCGAAATGGCTCGCCGCGTCGAAGAGCTGCTGCGAGTTCCTCGAGAACCACTGTTTCGACAAGGACGGCCGCGCGTACTTCGAGGTGACGGCCGAGGGCGTCGGGCTCCGCAAGCGCCGCTACGTCTTCTCGGAGTGCTTCGCCGCGATCGCCTACGCCGAGTACTCGCTCGCCTCGGGCGACAAGGAGTGGGGTAAGAAGGCGATCGCGCTCTTTAAGCGCATCCGGAAGTTCGTCGCGAACCCGAAGAAGTACATGCCCGCGAAGTACGAGCCGACCCTCGAGGCCCAGGGCCACTCGCTCACGATGATTCTCATCAACGTCGCGAACGTCCTCAAGCAGATTTCGGACGACAAGGTTCTCGACGAGCAGATCACCGAGTCGATCGAGATGCTCGTAAAGTACTTCATCCACCCCGAGTTCAAGGCGCTTCTCGAGATGGTCGGCCCGAACGGCGAGTTCATCGACACGCTCGCGGGTCGCGTGATCAACCCCGGCCACTGCATCGAGACTTCGTGGTTCCTCCTCGATGTCGCGCTCGCCCGGAAGGACGAGGCCCTCAAGGAAATCGCGCTCAAGATCCTCGACTGGTCGTGGGACTGGGGCTGGGACAAGAAGTACGGCGGTATCATTTCGTTCAAGGACTGCCGCAACCTTCCGCCGCAGTGCTACGAGCAGGACATGAAGTTCTGGTGGCCGCAGTGCGAGACGATCATCGCCTCCGCCTACGCCTACAAAGTGACCGGGGATAAGAAGTACCTCGAGATGCACAGGAAGGCGAACGACTGGGCGTTCAAACACCTGAAGGACAAGGAGTACCCCGAGTGGTACGGCTACCTCCACCGCGACGGCACGGTCGCCCAGCCCGCGAAGGGCAACATCTTCAAGGGCCCGTTCCACATCCCGCGCATGCTCGTGAAGATGATGGATCTTACGGCCGACATGTAAGGACCGGGCTCGCGAGGTGAAGGCGCTTTTATTCCGAGTTTACGTCTGGACGCTCTGGTTTCTCTTCGGGGGATGCCTTTCGTTCGTCTTTTGGCTCGCGCTCGGCGTCTTCTTCCTCGTGACGGTCATCGGTTTTCGCCGGGGCGTAGCGTGCTTCAGGATCGCGCGCTACGCTCTCGACCCGTTCAACAAGTCGCTCGTCTTCGCCACGAACCGCGAAACGCCCGGCTCCGAGCCGTGGTTTCTCTGGCAGCTCGTACTCGGAATCGCGCCGTTCCTGTTTCATCTCCTCTGCGGCATCGGCTGGTTCTTCACCTTCTTCGGCGTCCCGATCGCCGATAAATTCTTCGAACTCGCTTCGGTCTGCTTCAATCCCCGCCGGGTGGTCGCGGTGCGCCGCAACAGCTACGCCGCCGAGGATCTCGACGATGAGACCGTGTCGAAATTCGAGGAGTGGAAGCGTAATTTCAAAGGCCGGATCTTCGCGCTCCCCTACATGAGTTGCCGCGCGACGAGCTTCAAGCGCGTGTGGCGTACGCTCGGCGATTTCAAGGGGATGGAGATCCGCGACAAGATGTTTACCCATACCTACGAGCAGGCGGCGAAGGAACTGGTCGAGAAATACGATATCCGTGACGGCGATATCGTCATCGGCACCTGCCTCGGCGCGATGGTCGCCCAGGAGATGGTGAAATTCCGCAAGCTCAAGGCGATGGTGCTCGTCGCCGCGCCGCGCTCGAACCGCGACTACTACCGCCTCTACAATTATCTCGGACCGATCGTGATCGCGCTATCCGATTTTCTGCTCGCGTTTCTCCTCAAGGCGTCGCCTGCGATTCCGCCCCGGATCGCCGCGATCATGGACGACGCGGACGGCGGGAAGAATCTGCGGAAATTCATCCGTCAGGCTCTTGCCTGGAAAGGCTGCCGTCTCGATCTCCCTGTCTGTCGTATCCACGGCGACGTCGATTTCCTTTTCCCGATCCCGGTCGGCTGCGACTATCTCGTTCGCGGCGGTCATTTCATCGGGATCGTCTCGAGCGACGCGTGCGTCGCCTCGATCAAGCGGTTTCTCGTCGAGCGGATCGACCCCGGGGAGGCGACGTCATGATGCTCGCGTTTCTGCTCGCGTCGATCATGTCGGCGCAGATCGCGCTCGACCGCGAGGGCTTTTCGCCGAACGCGATCGACGGCGTCTGGGGATCGAAATCGAAGAAGGCTCTTGCTCATTACTGCGTCCGCGAGAAGACGGCTCTCGCCGACGCCGGGGAGCTGATGGCGGAGTACGTCGCCGCGACTCCGTTCTTTCGCGCCGACCGGGTCACTCGCGAAGAGCTCGATTCGCTCGTCGCGATTCCGAAGGATCCGGCCGAGAAGGCGAAGCTCGCGCTGATGGGCTATTCCACGATCGCTGAGATGTACGCGGAGCGCGGGCACCTGAGCGTAGCCGCGCTCAAGCGGCTCAATCCGAAAGTCGATTTCGACCGCGTGAAGGCGGGAACGGTGATCGTAATCCCCGACTTTCCTTCGATCGGCGAGGAGCTTTCCGTCTGGCCGAAGGGACGGTACGGCGCGCCGGTCAGGCCCGAGGCCGCGCTCGTAAGGATTTCGCTTTCCCGTTTCGAGGTGACGGCGTTCGACGCGGCGGGAAAGCTCCTTGCGGCGTTTCCCTGTTCGATCGCCGCCGACAAGGCGAAGCTCCCGGAAAAGCGTGAGCTCAAGATCACGACGGCGATCGCGAACCCGAATTACACATACACTCCGGATCGTCCGGACGCGAGCGGCCGAAAGCCGCGCTACGTCTGGCCCGCGGGGCCGAATTGCCCGGTCGGCGTCGCGTGGCTCGGGCTCGATCTTCCCGGTTACGGCATTCACGGTACGCCGACCCCGGAGTCGATCGGACGCGCGGAGTCCCACGGCTGCTTCCGACTCGCGAACTGGAACGCGGCGCGGCTCTACGCGCTCGTGAAGCCCGGGGTGCGCGTTTTGATCGACGAATGATTTCTTGAAGGCATTTGAAATTATGGCAGACGATTACGAACTCATCGATTCCGGCGACGGCAGAAAGCTCGAGCGTTTCGGGCGATACGTGCTCGCGCGCCCGTGCTCCCAGGCGATGTGGCGGCCGACGCTCGGGCCCGACGTCTGGAATCGCGCCGACGCGACTTTCGACCGCGAGGACGGCAACAACTGGCACGGCCGCGCGAATCTGCCGAAGGAGTGGAATATCGAAACCGCGGGCATCCGCTTCAGGCTCGGCGGCACCGATTTCGGACATCTCGGAATCTTTCCGGAGCAGCGCGCGCAGTGGCGGTGGCTGAGAGAGAAGGTGAGAGGGGGAAATGGTGAGAAGGTGAGAGGAGAAGATGGTGAGAAGGGGAGAGGTGAGAAGGTGAGAGGTCTGAACCTCTTCGCGTACTCGGGCGGGAGCACGATCGCCATGGCGCTCGGCGGGGCGGAGGTCTGCCACCTCGACGCGTCGAAGGGAATGGTCGAGTGGGCGCGCGGTAACGCGGCGCTGAACGGCCTCGCCGACAAGCCGATCCGCTGGATCGTCGACGACGCGCACAAGTTCATGAAGCGCGAGATCCGCCGCGGCCGCCGCTACGACGCGATCGTCCTCGATCCGCCGACCTTCGGCCGCGGGGCGGGCGGCGAGATGTACAAGATCGAGCGCGACCTCAAGGAAACGCTCTCGCTCGTGAAGGAACTCCTGAGCGACAAGCCGCTTTTCGTTCTCTTCTCGTCTCATACGCCCGGACTTTCGGTGATCGTCGCGAAGAACATTCTCGCGCAGATCTTCCCGGGCGCGACGCTCGACGCGGGCGAGATGCTCCTCGAGGGCTCGTCCCTCGCCTGTCCGAGCGGCATTTACTGCCGCGCCGTTTTCCGCTGAATTTTCTAGAAACTATTATCCGCCATGCTTTACTATCTCGCGAAATACCTGATTCCGTACTGGGGACCGTTCCGTCTTCTCCAGTCCCACGCGCTGCTGCTCGCGGGCGGCACCTTCACCGCCGCGCTCCTCACCTGGCTGCTGCTGCCGCGGCTCTGGCGTTTCCTGCCGATGGATCACGGCAAGGCGATATTGAAGGACATGGGCGGAATGGAATCGAAGGGGAAGCCGACCGGAACGGGGCTTATCGTCACGCTCGTCGCGCTCCCGGTGATACTCCTCTTCGCGCCGCTCGCGCCGTGGGATCTCGCCGCGGTCGGCGCGCTCTACTTCGCGATGCTCTTCGGCTATCTCGACGACCGCGCGGCGATTCCCTGGGGCGAACTTAAAAAGGGCCTCCTCGACGCATTCGTCGCGCTCGCGATCGCGTTCTTCATTTTCGAAGGCCACTCGGAGGCGATCGATGGCGTCGGCCGGCGGATGATCGTCTGGCTCCCGTTCGTGAAGGGCGAGGCGACGCTCGTCGCGGGCGAACTCGTCTATCTTTTCCATATTCCCGGCTGGCTCTACATTCCGTCCGCCGCGTTCATCCTCTGGTTCGTCATGAACGCGACGAACTGCTCCGATGGCGTCGACGGGCTCGCGGGGACGCTCACCGAGGTCGCGCTCGTGATGCTCGCGGTTATCCTCTACGTCGTCGTCGGCTACCGCCCGGTCGCGCACTATTTCCTCATTCCCGTCTACGCCGAGGCGGCGCGCTGGGCGATCGTCGTCATGATCGTCGCGGGCGCGTTCGGCGGCTATCTCTGGTACAACGCGCAGCCCTCTATGATCCTGATGGGCGACGCCGGGAGCCGCTATCTCGGAATTCTCGTCGCGACCGCGTCGCTGATGACCGGCAACCCGTTCCTCGTCTTCGCGCTCGCGCCGATCGTCCTCGTGAACGGCGGCGGCGGGCTCGGAAAGCTCGTCCTTCTCCGCTTCGCGAAAAAACTCGGCTTCCAGATTTCCGATTCGAATGTCATTAAGCGCGTCCGCTTCCCGCTTCACGACCACTGCAAGAAGAATCTCGGCTGGTCGAACGCCCAGGTCCTCATGCGCTTCACCCTCCTCCAGCTCGTCGTCATGCCGATTTTGCTTCTCATTCTCCTTAAAGTTCGCTGATTCATTTTATCTCTTATCTCTTATCTCTTATCTCTTATCTCTTATCTCTTATGAAAATCGTTATTACCGGTGGAAAGGGCATGCTCGGTCGCACTCTCGCGAAAGAGCTCGCGGAACATGAAATCATAATCGCCGATCTCCCGGAATGGGACATTACGGACGACGCGGGCTTCATGACGAAGCTCGGCGAGGTCGCGCCCGATCTCGTAATCCACTGCGCCGCGATGACGAAGGTCGACGACTGCGAAGCGAAACGCGATCTCGCTTTCAAGCTCAACGAGGACGGCACGCGGAACGTCGCGCTCGCGGCGAAAAGCTGCGGCGCTCGCCTGATCGCGATTTCGACCGACTACGTCTTCTCCGGCGAGCCGCCGCGCGAACCGTGGGCCTGGGGCGAGATGGATATTCCGCGGCCGCGGACCGTCTACGGGCTTTCGAAGTACGCGGGCGAGCAGATGATCTCGTTTCTCTACCCTGACAATTCCGTCATTCTCCGCATCGCGTGGCTTTACGGCGCGGGCGGCCCGAGCTTCATTCACACGATGGCGAAACTCGGCGCGGCGGCGGGCGATCCTTTGAAGGTCGTGAACGACCAGCGAGGGAATCCGACTTCGACGAAGACGGTCGCGGACGTCATCAAGTTCCTGATCACGAAGCCCGACGTGAGCGGCATCGTCCACGGAACCTGCGAGGAGCAGTGCACCTGGTACGAGCTCACGCTCGAGCTGAAGCGGCTCCTCGGCGATCGTTTCCCGCGCGCTGTCGTCCCGTGCACGACCGAGGAGTTTCCGCGCCCGGCGCCGCGCCCGCGCAACTCGGCGCTCAAGAAAAGCGTCCTCAACATCCTCGGTTACCGCACGCCCGATTGGAAGACGGCGCTCGCCGAGTTCGTCGCCGCCGAATTCGGCTGAGAACACGCACACGCGCGAGCTTCCGTCCGGAAGCCGCATTTGGTATAATCAATATCGCTTAGGAGGAAATGAAATGAGCATGTACGATACTTTGATGGCCGATATGAAGGGCGCGATGAAGGCGCACGACATGAAGGCCGTGAACACGATCCGCGGGGTCATCGCGAAGGCGAAGGACCTGACCGTCAATGCCGGGAAGGAGATGACCGACGAAGCGGTGATGGGCGTTATCGCGAAGGCGGTCAAGCAGCGCGAGGAATCGATCGCGCAGTTCACCGCGGCGGGCCGCGCCGAACTCGCCGAGGGCGAGAAGGCCGAGATGGAGTTCTTGAAGAAGTACCTCCCCGAGCAGCTTTCCGAGGACGCGGTCGCCGCGGTCGTGAAGGCGGCGGTAGCCGATCTCGGCGCGACCTCGAAGAAGGACATGGGCCGCGTCATGAAGGAAGTGATGGCGCGCGTGAAGGGCCAGGCCGACGGCAAGCTCGTCTCGCGCCTCGTTGGCGCCGCGCTCCCGTAAGCGCGTGCAGCGTGCAGCGTGCATCGTGCTAGCGTGCCCGCCGCGAGCTGAGGTGTGGGGTCGGCTACGGCTATTACCAGTTTCATTATAACCATGTGATATGGTATAATCGGTGACAAAAGGAAAGGAGGAGATATGCCGCCACAGATAAACGAAGGTGATTTCGATGGAATGAAGATCACCATGAATTATTCGGAGCATAATCCTCCACATTTTCATGTTGAGTTTCAGGGCGCGAAAATAGTGGTGGATATTCGCGAGGGGGCGATAATCAAGGGAATGCTCCCGCGCAGGCAGGCGCTCGAGCTCCTTGCCTGGGTGGAACACAACCGTGATATGTTGATGTGGAACTGGGATCATCCGGAAGCGATGAAACGAATCCCTTCCCCGAGCTGGAAATGAGGTGACGCGATGTGCATGCCTAATTCGGATTATACGCCGGAAGTCTATATGGCGGTTCACCATGCCGGGCTTGAGGTCGATTGCTATTTCACGAATGGCGAGGTCCGTCGGTATGATATATCCCGCGCGGTGGCGCGAGGCGGTGTATTCGCGCCGCTTGCGGACGAGGAAACGGTGAAGCGCGCGGTTACTGTTTATAACGGTTGCCTCGCGTTCGATCTGACCGGCAAGCGGGATCCGTATGAAATCATCGATTTCTGCTCCGAGACAGTCTACGAGAAAGGCGTAAGCGTTCTGCCGTATGCGAAGACGGCGTGAGGCGTGCAGCGTGCTTCGTGCAGCGTGCTGTTCACCCGGGGGTGAAGTTTTGGTATAATTGTCAGCGGATTTAACAAACACAAGAGGGGAAACGAAAATGAAGAAACTGTTGACAGGACTCATTGCGGCCGCCTGCGCCGCCTGTGGCATGGGGGCGGTTGCGGAAGGTTCCCTTACGGGTGTTGTTTGATATCCTTGTTGTAGATCCTTGCGATGGGAAAGATAAGCGAGTTCGAGCGAATGCGGATATACATGAATACGGAACCGAACGCTCCGCATCATAGTCCGCATTGCCATGTGTACCTCGGTGAGAATCGAGCGGTGATAAATACCGCTACCGGGGAGGTACTCGCGAAGAGTCGCAATTTTCCGCTGTTCGAACTCCGGCTCGCGCAGATGTGGGTTCGTTTGCGCAAGGATGCGTTGGCCGAGGATTGGGAGCTCGCTTTTGCGGGGAAGCTTCCGAAATGGATTGATCCGTTGGAAATCAAGTAAGGAGGTTCGCCATGTACGAGTTAGCGCCAGATGTAGTATCGGTCAGGTACCTGAAGGATTATGAGCTGGAAGTGTCTTTCGCGAATGGAGAATGCGGCGTCTTCGATGTGTCGGAATATCTCAAGTATGAGTTCATGGCGGAGCTGAAGGACAAATCCGCCTTTGCGAAGGCGACGGTCGACCACGGCACTGTTGTTTGGCCGACAGGTCAGGATCTCTGCCCGGAGTCGGTGTACGCGGGAACGCAGCGCGCGGGCGCAGTCGACACCGCTGCGTGAGACGTGCCGCGTGCTTCGTGCGGCGTGCGGCGTGCTGTTTACCCGAGGGTGAAGTTTTGGTATAATTGCCAGCGGATTTAACAAACACCAAAGGGGAAACGAAAATGAGCCCGCCGCCGAGCTGGAAATGAGGCGAAACGATGAGCGAAGAATACATACCGGAAATCTATATGATTCGCCTCGCCGGCGGGAAATTGATCGATTGCTATTTCACCAACGGCGCCGTGCGAAGATATGATGTCGCGCGCGCGATTGCGCTCGGCGGTGTGTTCGCGCCGCTTCAGGATCAGGAAGTCCTCGAACGCTCGGCGATCGTCATGGACGGAGTTCTTGCGTTCGATCTTACCGGCAGGCGGGATCCGTATGATGTGGTGGATATCTGCGCCGATGTAATTTACGAGGACGGCATTCCGGTCGCAGCGTGATGCACCAGCCGAAGAAACGAATTTAACGACAAACACAAGAGGGGAAACGAAAATGAAGAAACTGTTGACAGGACTCATAGCGGCCGCCTGCGCCGTCTGGGGCATGGGGGCGCGCGGGGCGTATAGTGTTGGCGATACAGTCACTTGGTCGAACACGAACACCAGTGGAGCACTGGCTTCTGATACAACCACACCGCTGAATGAGTGTAACTTTGATTTTTGCATCCCAGCAACAGATGACTTACCTGCAGGATCTGTGGTTAAGATTACGAAGGTGCGACTTGCTTCTATTAATACGGAATTTACATCTTGGACGAAGGCTCAATCAGATTTCTCGTACATTAAATTGAATAAGGTTCAATCGAAAGGAGCTAACGGCTGCTCGGTAAGTGATTCTGCGGCAGCATCTCTCTCGGAGACAGAGAAAATACAGTCGAATAGTACGACTTCTGATTACGCTCTCTCTTTTGAGTTCGAAAACGAGTGCAACATTACCGTCGGCACTACATATGCTGCGGCGGCAGGAAATTCCGCTGAATCCGGACTTGCTTTCCTTTATCATAATGGCAACCTTTGCTATGGTGGAGGAACTGATTATGCGACATGTCGCTATGTTGATATGGGTAGTGACGCCGCGAGCGTTATTTCTACGACAACTTACGCGACGAGTAATCCAAATTATTATCCGGTTTATGAGATCACGGCTACCGTGGTATCTGTTGCTACAATATACACGGCCATCGTTACGGATGGGAATTGTTCCTGGGATAAAACGTTACCAGATTCACCCGCGACTACTGACTTTCTCGTGTACACAGGCTCAGGTGAAGTCGCCGCCCCGACGGACTACGCGAGCTACGGCTCGATCACGATCGGCGAGAATGTGACGATTACCGGTATCTCGGCTGATAACGCGCTCGCGGTCAAAGGCAATGGCGTCGTTAAGCTTACCGGAACCGAAACTCTTACCGAATTCCCCTTGCAGGCGTCTGCTTATTCTTTTACGAGCCCGACGATTGAAATCGCGCAGCCGGTAATCGTGGATGTAGATTCTGCTGATGACATTATGCCGATTGGCAACAAGAGTTATATCCTGAATGCCGACATCACAGCAGAGAGAATGCGCCTTGGCAACCAAAGCGGCGTCACACAGACCTACTTGCAGATTGGCGGCACCGTGACTCTTTCCGGCTCCAACGGCTATACCAGTAATCAGTCGACGATGCTCATCGGCCATTGGGCATCAACTACGACCTACAGCATTACCGGCGGAACGCTCAGCGTCCCGAACGAAGCTATTCGTCTTGGCTGGTCGTCCAGCGCGGCGACTCTCGCTGTCGGCGGAGGCAAGGTTGCCACCAAGGGCATTGTTGCAGGGTACAATGGCAGTTACAATAACCCTTCGATATTTACCCTCTCTGGTGGCGAGATTGAGCTCGGGGAGGTCGGACTCAATCTGAATAATCAGACAACAACGACGCTTTCCGGCGGCACCATTACATTCACGAAGGATGCCCAGATGACGGCACTGAAAGGAATGACGATCAACAATGCGGTTACGGTTTCGGTCGCAGAAGGCTATACCGCGACCTTGAATACGACCATTAATGAAGACAGCACCGGCTACATCAAGAAGGTTGGCGCGGGCACTCTTGATGTAGGTTCCATTCGTCCGACCATTGATCTCGCCGAGGGCGGCATCAAGCTGACCGCCACCAGCGCGGAAATCGAGTCCGGCGCGCTTGTCCTCGCAATCCCTGAGAACGCGACCGAGTATACGGGCTCGACCACTACCACCGTTGTCGATTCCAATGGGAACACGGTCGATATTCTGAAGACGACCGTGGACAATGATAATCACACCGTCACCTTGACGCTCGACGTCAACACGGCGATCACCGAAACCTGCAACGTGAGCGATAAGCTTTCCACCTCCACCTCGGGTATGGTCATTATCGCCGGCCCGACCGATGATGACGCCGATCCGATTACGGTTACTTTCGATATGATCCCCTCGAGCGCGACCTTCACCGTCACCGGCAAGGTCAATCTCGTTCCTGATGGAACGAACGTGACCGAAATTCCGTTCACCGCGTTCACGTTTGACTCGGGCTCGACCGTCACTCTGACGAGCGCCCCGGCGGCGGCGACTGCGCTCTCCTCCGGCGCGACGCTCGTTCTCGATGCCTCCAATGCCGATATGACTGTCAGCGGTGCGATCAGCGGCGCCGGCGCGGTGAAGACGATCGGCAATGTCAAGTTCACTACTGACAACACTTTTACGGGTGGTCTTACCGTTACAGCCGGCACAGTGTCGACGACGGTCAACTCCGGCCTTGGCGGAACCGGCGCGACCGCAGGTAACGCCACTATTACCGTTGTCGATGGCGGTTGCCTCGACCTTGCGAATACGGCCGACTATTGTTACGCGCTCGTCATTGCCGGCAAGGGTGTCGCGAACGAAGATGGCACCTATTCCGGCGCAGTCAAGAATACAGGTTCGGCGATTGGCACCAATAGCCGTCAGACATGGATGATGACGCTCTCGGCGGATGCGACGATTGATGCATCGAACAATTGGGGCCTTATCAATGGAAGCTGGTCGTCGACGACACTTAATCTTAATGGTTATACTCTTACCAAGATAGGTACTGCCGCGTTCTGGCTCGTAAACACTACAGTTGATGCGGGCAAGATTGCGATTGCTGAAGGGTATGTCGAGGCTGTCGCTAATGGCGTTGTACTCTCTGACGCGGTTACGATTGACGTCGCCGAGAACGCTGCGTTCCGCGTTGGTACGAATATCTCTGGCACCGCCACGACCTTCACCGGCTCCGGCGAGGTCCGCCTCGCGGGCGGATCGCTCCCGCTCGGGTCGAATCCGACGCTGCCGGTCAGCTTTGTCGCGCTCGAGAACACGACGAGCACGCTCGCCTGGACCAACACCGATTCTAATGCAATCTGCGACACCGACTCGAAGACCGCTCCTTTCCTCACGATCAACTCCGGCGCTACGCTCAATATCTATGGTCACGACTACTCGGGCTGGAATGGCAAGCTCCGTGATACCGGCTGGGTTGTCAACTCGGGTACGCTCGTCTTCCAGAATGATGGCGGAAGCCGCTTCTGGCGCGAGCATATCGTAATGGGCGATGAATCGGTCATTCAGATCGATAACGGCGCTCGCAATCTCCTCGTCTATGGCGGTGTTGGTTCCGCAGACGCCTGTCAGTTCATGCTTGCCGAGGGCACAGCTATGATTACTTCGACCAACGAAACGTTCACGAAGAATGGAATCTACCTTGGCAACGATGGTTCTGGCAACTATGGTGATAATGAGGATGCCGGTCATGGTGCCGGCTTCTCGATCGGTGAAGACGCTACGCTCACTGTCGAAGTCCCGCTCGCTGGTTCCGACACGCTCGCGAAGTATGGCGCGGGTACGCTCATCTTAGCGTGCAGCGATAATGACTACAAAGGCACCGTCTCGCTGAACGCCGGCACGATTAAGTCTACGACCGCGCTCACGGTTCAGAAGGGCGACGGCGCGAAGGGCTACCAGCTCTCCACCTGGACCGAGACCGTCGGCGAGGGCGACGACGCCGTGACCTACCACTGCTA
>R26__coassemble_341_pt1 | contig 30255 bp, 23 predicted proteins | sample R26__metabat2_high_PE_025 | metagenome-assembled genome bin R26 | reverse complement strand
AGGATGGAGTTCGCCTTAGGCGAACGCCCTTGACAAAGCCTCTCATAGGAATGGCAAGGCGACGTTCCTGATGGGCAAAGCGACCGGCTCGGTCAATTTTGACGGCGGGAGCGACACGATCCGCCTCGGCCCCGGCTTCGACTGGCAGTCGACGGGACGCGTCTATATCGACTCGGGTGCGCTCGAAATCGCCTCGAACACCGTCTTCTGGACGGAAACTGGGTCGACCTCTTCCGCCAATACCTGGGAGGATACCACCTGGGACAGCGGCGTCGCGGCGGATGCCGACCACGAGTACGTCGTCTGGGCGATGAAGAACGACGGCACCGGCGGTAATCAGACGCGCTATATGCGTACTCCGGCAGCCAAGACGGGCACCTTCCCTGGCAAGCGCCTCGCGCTTGAGGGTGTGGGCGACAATTTGGTCGGCCTTTATCTGAAGACCAAGGATCTCACCATCGGCGATCTCCGCCTCGGCCGCGAAGCGCATGTCGTCTTTGCGTCGTACAATGAAGGACAGGTCGGCGAACAGCGCCTGAGCGGCAAGATCACGGTCGTTAACCCTGCGGGGTCGAAGACGTATATCAAGGGAACGCGCAGCACGCAGTCGCGCTATCACAATATCGCGGCGGACCTTGTCGGCGGCACGAATGCTTATATCCGCTTGATGAGCTACGAGGCACACGATTCCGACTATCAGTTCACCGGCGACAACTCGAAGTACCTCGGCGCGATCGACGCGTGCTGGTATAACGCCGCAAACGCCGCACACGCGAATTTCTACGGCGCGAACACGGTCGGCGGCAATCCGACCTCGAAGCTCGTGAATGGTCTCGTCGTCGATCACTCCGAAATCATTTTCAACGAGACGGCCGACATCGACCAGCCGAACCGCGGCTTCTATGCGAACAACACCGACAACTACGTGAACGTCGTCGACGGGAAGACCGTCACCTGGGCGGGTCCGCTCAATTTCAGCGCCTCGGACACCACGCTCACCAAGACCGGCGCGGGCACGATTGTCTTCAAGGGCGCGACCGAATCGGCTGGCGTTCTCAACGTTTCCGCGGGCAAGGTGGTGCTTGGGGCCAATGCGGTGCAGAATCTCTTGATCGGCACGGTCGCGGATGGCGCCGCAGTCGAGCTCGCCGCGCCTACCGTCGGCGAAGACGGCAAGGTCGCCCTGCAGGATTACCTCTACATTCCCGCCGCGAGCTACGATACCGAGAAGAGCGCCGCGGAGAATCTCGCCGCGTATGCCGCTACGGCCAAGGTGACTGTCCCATCGAACCTCGGGCTTACGGGTTCCTGGGCGGTCACCTACACGGCCGAAGCGATCACTTCCGGCGAAGATACTCTCGGTTACATGATCAAGGTCTCGGCGAAGAAGGGCGGCTTCCTGGTCATCATCCGGTAAAGACGGTAGACAATGAACGCAAGATATCTTTGGCCGGCGGATTACATGGCCGATCCCGCGGCGCACGTCTGGAACGGCCGACTCTACATCTATCCTTCGCACGACCGCGAATCGGGGATACCCGAGAACGACCGCGGCGACCACTTCGACATGAAGGATTACCACGTGCTGTCGATCGGTCCGGGAAAGGACGGGAAGATCGATCCGATGACCGGCGAAGTCGTCGACCACGGCATTTCGCTCGATTTGAAGGATATTCCGTGGGCGAAGCGTCAGCTCTGGGACGGAGACGTCGCGGAGAAGGACGGAAAGTTCTACATGTACTTCAGCGCGCGGGACAAGGATGACGTTTTCCGTCTCGGAGTCGCGATTTCGGATAGGCCGGAGGGTCCGTTCAAGCCCGAGCCGCAGCCGATCGCGGGGAGCTACTCGATTGACGTCTGCGTCTTCAAGGACCCGAAGGACGGCGCGTATTACGCGGTGTTCGGCGGGCTCTGGGGTGGGCAGCTTCAGCGCTACCGCGACAACCGCGCGGTTTATTCCGCCGTGGAGGATGAAGTGCCGAGGAACAACCGCTCGCCGCTCGAACCCGCGGCGGCCGAGCCCGCGCTCTCGCCGAAGATCGCGAAACTCTCGGAGGATATGCTCTCCTTCGCGGAAGCGCCGCGCGATCTCGTGATCATGAGCGAGGTTGACTCGAAGCCGGTGATCGCGGGCGATCATCTGCGGCGTTTCTTCGAGGCGAGCTGGATTCATTTCGCGGACGGGAAGTATCACTTTACCTATTCGACCGGCGACACGCATCTCTTGTGCGAGGCGGTCTCGGATTCGGTCTACGGCCCCTACACCTTCAACCGGGTTCTCCTCGGTCCGCAGGTCGGCTGGACGACGCATCACTGCGTCACCGAGGTCGAGGGGAAGTGGTATCTCTTCCATCACGACAGCGTCCCTTCTGGCGGTCGCACCTGGCTCCGCTCGCTGAAGGTACGACCGCTGATATGATAAAATAGGCGGGTATGCAGAATCTTCTCATAGCCGCCGCGATTCTTGCGAACCTCTTCGCGCCTGTCAGCCGCGAGGAGGCGGCGAAGGGCGACGCGATCTCGGTGACCGGCGTCGTTACCTGCGTCGCGTACTGGCAGAAGTCAAGCTGCGTTATCGCCTCGCCGGATGATCCGAACGGAGACGCGATTTACGTTTCGGGCGAGCATCCCGAGCGCCCGCATGTCACCGCGCTCGAGGGCGGTCCGCTCGCAATCGGCGATCTTGTCGCGGCGGAAGGTGTGAGAACACCGATGTTTTTCGCGCCCGGGGTCAAGGCGCTGAGCATCCGGAAGATCGGTGCGATGACGCTCCCGCAACCTCCCGAATACCGTCTCGCCGATTTCGCGGGCGGGCGGCTCGACAACCGGCGGGTCGCGATTTCCGGAGTCGTGCGGGAAGTAAAGGAGTTTACGCCCTCGACTTCCGCGGTGCGGCTTTTTACGCGCGACGGCTTTCTTGAATTGAGAGTCAAATCGCCCGCGAAGGAGATGATCGCGCTCGTCGATTCCGAAATCACCGCGACCGGCGTCGCGATGAGCAGGTTCAATCAGCGGGCGGAATTCCTCGGGGTGCGGCTCGAGGTCGCGGATATTGCGGATATCGCGGTCGTGAAGCCGCGGACGGGGGATCCGTTCCTCGCGCCGCTCGTCGAGATACCCTCGCTCCTCTCGTGGAGCCCGGAGGGGTATGACGGGCACTCCCGGCGTATCCGCGGTGTCGTCACCTCGGTGCAGGATCGGATGGTGACGCTGCAGAACGGCAGGAACGCGATTCGCGTGGCGATGGTAACTGCGGCCGTGCCCGCCCTCGGCGCGGCGGTCGAAGTCATCGGGTTCCCGGAACTTTCCGATGGTGTCGGAATTATGCGCGGCGCAACCTCGCGCGATCTCACGGATGGAATTCCGAGGCCGGAACCCGTGGCGCTCGAACTTAAAAAACTCGATGAAATCGAGGTGTTTGGACAGAACGCCTATTTCGATTACGATTCGCTCCTCGTAACCGTCGAAGGTCGGCTTTCCCGCGCGCGCGGCGGCGAACTCACGCTTGCCGACGGCGGACACGATGTCAGGGTGGTCGCGCAAGGCAGCGTTTCTGACGAGGTTGCGAAATATCTCGATTATTCGCCGCCCGTACGCCTTGTCGGCGTCGCTGGAATAAAATTCGACTGGTCGTTCGCCGAAGGACGGCGGGTCGGCGTTTCGGAAGTCACACTCTTTACGCGGACGTCGGAAGATTTCACGCTCGTGAGGACGCCCGATCTAGAAGGCGCGATTCTCGTCGGATACGTACGCCTCGCCGTCTACGCGGTCACGGTCGCGGCGCTCGTCGCGGCGATCGTTTTCGGGCTCGCGCTTTTGAGACACCGCCGCGAACGGCGCGAGGCGCGGATTCTCGCCGAGGACCGGCGGCGCATGGCGGTCGATCTCCACGACACGATCGAGCAGCATCTCGCCGGAGCGAAGATCCTTCTGACGACCGCGCTCAAAATTCCCGGCGGCATGAAGGGCGAGGCGGAAAGCGCGGTCACGGTCGCGGCGGATGTCCTCATGGAGGCGAAGCGGCAGATCCGCGACGTGATCATGAATCTTCGGAACGACGAGCTTATGAAGAAGCCGCTCGAGGAACTTCTGAAGTCCGTCGCCGAGTCGGTGAACCGCCAGGGAGCGACGCGGGTGAGGACCGTGCTCCGTGAGCTTCCCGGGAATCTTTCCGCCGGCGCGAAGACCGACCTTGTCGCGATCGTGCAGCAGGCAATCACGAACGCGGTGAAGCACGGAAGGGCGAAGAACGTCGCAATCGTGGCCGACCCCGGAGTGCTGAGGATTGCCAACGATGGCTCCCCGTTCGACGCGGCGACCGCGCTCGGGCCGGACGCGGGGCATTTCGGGCTTTCGTCGATGCGCGAACGCGCGAAGCGGAGCGGTTTCGGCTTCTCGATCGGCGTCGAGGGAAAATGGACGGTAGTGAGGATCACGATATGATCAAAGTCGCGATAATCGACGACCACGCGGTCGTCAGGATGGGGCTCAAGTACGCGATCATGCTCGAGAAGGACCTCGAACTCGCGGGCGAGAAGGACGACGGCGAAAACGCCGCGGCGTTCGTCGCCGAGACGAAGCCCGACGTTATTCTCCTCGACATCCGGATGCCGAAGGTCGACGGGCTCGAGGCGCTCGAGGCGATTCTCGCCGCCGACAAATCGGCGAAGGTCATAATGCTCACCACCTCCGACGCGGACGACAACGTCTACCGCGCCGTCAACCTCGGCGCGAAGGGCTACGTCATCAAGGACCGCGACTCGGAGTCGATCGTCATGGCGATCCGTGCCGTCGCCGAAGGCGGCAAATATTTCCCCGACGAGGTGAAGGCGCTCTACCGCGAGCGCGCCGAGATGCCCGACCTGACCGCGCGCGAGCAGGAGGTGCTCGTCATTCTTTCGAAGGGACTCTCCAACGTCGAGATCGGAAAGGCGCTCGGCATCTCCGCCGACTGCGCGAAGGTGCACGTGAAGCACATCTTCGAGAAACTCGAAGTCTCCGACCGCGTCGAGTGCGTGACCGAGGCCCAGCGTCGCGGCTTCCTGTGAGGCGGATTTTACCCGACGCGGTAATTACCGGGTGAGAGGATTGTGTGGTAGAATTGCGGCATGAAAAACGTCATATTGATATCTGCCGCGCTGCTCCTTGGTTCCGTATTCGCGATCGACAATCCTGGAATCTCGGGGAAGGATCAGCGCAAAGACCGGCTGACGCTAATCCGCGGCGGCAAGCCGCTCGTTGAGATCGTCGTCGCTGACGGCGAGAACAGCGCCGTCAAGATTGCCGCGGCGAATCTTGCGAAAGATTTCGAGCGCGTCTGCGGCGTCGCGGCGAAGGTCGTTCCGTCGCCGACCGGTAAGCGCGCGGTCACCGTCAGCGTGAAGCCGAACGGCAAGCGCGAAATGTATGAGATGACGGTCGGCGAGAATTCGATCGAGATCGTCGGCTCGGACCGCCGCGGCGCGGTGTACGGAATCTACGAACTTTCCGAACAGCTCGGCGTCTCGCCGTGGTACGACTGGGCGGACGTGCCGATTGTGAAGCACGACACCTGGGCGATCAAGCGCGGGAAATACACGAACGGCGAGCCGGCTGTCCGTTACCGCGGCATTTTTCTCAACGACGAGGCACCGTGCCTCACCGGCTGGGTGAAGAACACCTACGGGACGAGCTACGGCGATCACCGCTTCTACGCGCGCGTTGGCGAACTCATTCTGCGGCTTCGCGGCAATTTCCTCTGGCCGGCGATGTGGTGCTGGAGTTTTTACGCGGACGATCCCGAGAACTCGAAGACGATGGACGAGATGGGCGTCATTATGGGGACGAGCCACCACGAGCCGATGGCGCGCAATCACCAGGAGTGGGCGCGGCACCGCAAGGAATTCGGCGCTTGGGATTACGAGAAGAATCAGGCGGTGCTCGATAAGTTCTTTCGCGAAGGCGCGGCGAGAGCGAAGACGACCGAGGACGTGATCACGATCGGAATGCGCGGCGACGGCGACGCGCCGATGGGCAACCAGGGCGTCGAGCTGATGACGAAAATCATGACGAATCAGCGGATGATTCTCGAGGAGGAATACGGCAAGAGCGCGGCGGAAATTCCGCAGGTCTGGGCGCTCTACAAAGAAGTGCAGGATTATTACGACAAGGGGCTCAGAGCGCCGGACGACGTCATGTACCTCGTCTGCGACGACAACTGGGGGAACGTCCGCCGGCTTCCGGACGCGGAGGAGCGCAGGCATCCCGGCGGATGGGGAATGTACTATCATGTCGATTACGTCGGGGCGCCGCGCAACTCGAAGCTTCTTAACTGCACTACGGCCGCGATGATGTGGGAACAGATGTCGCTCACCTATGAATACGGCGTCGACCGGATGTGGATCTTGAACGTCGGCGACTTGAAGCCGATGGAATATCCGATTCAGCTTTTTCTTGACATGGCGTGGAATCCGAAGCGGTTCACAGCGGAGAATCTGACGGCGCATATGGAGCGCTTCTGCGCGCCGTTCGGCGGCAGGGAAGCGGCGCGGATCATGGACGAGACATACCGTCGCGCGAGCCGCGTCACTCCGGAGATGCTCGACTCGAACACCTACGATTTCGCGAGCGGAGAGTTCAAGAAGGTAGTCGATGATTACGCGCGCCTCGCGGAGGAATCGAAGGCGCTTGAGGCGAAACTGCCCGCCGAGGCGAAGGACGCGTACCTGGAGATCGTCGGTTTCCATGTCGAACTGATGGCGAATCTGTACGCGATGTACTACGCCCAGCGCACCGGCGATCAGGAGGCGGTGAACGCCGCGTTCGCGAAGGACGGCGAGCTGATGAAGGCGTACAACGAAAAGATCGCCGGCGGCAAGTGGAACGGAATGATGGCGCAGAAGCACATCGGGTATACGAGCTGGAGCGACAATTTCCCGAAGGATATCTGCCCGCGAGCGAGAGGGAGAGAAGAGAATTCGTCGATTCGTCGATTCGTCGATTCGTCGAATTCGGGGGGAAAGGTGAGATGCTTCGAGGCGGCGGACGCGGAGAAGACGGCGGGCGAAGGATTCAGGTGGGTGCATATTCCGGGGCTCGGACGGACCGAAGGCGCGATGGAGGTGTGGCCGCGGACGGTGGAGCCGAAGGGGTGCCGGCTCGTTTTCAAGGTCGACGGCGAACCTCGCAAGGCGCGGGTTTACGTTAATACGCGCTCGACGCTCGCGTTCGCGCGGAGCGAAGGCCACCGCTATCGCGTCAACGGTAAAGAGGTGAATTTCAATTCGCGGCTCAATGAAGACAAGGCGAACGTCTATTCGGTCTTCTATCCGACGGTCGCGCGGCGCGTCGTGACGGGCGAAGTGGATGTCGATCTGAACGGCGAAATCGTTATCGAGCCGATCGACCCCGGGATCGCGTTCGAGTCGGTCGCGGTCGATCTCGCGAAGGACGCGCCGAAGAGCTTCCTGTACGGTACGTACAAGCCGCAGTATTACAAGCCGGCCGTCAAGAAACGCGTCGAGACCGAGTCGGTCAGGAAGCTTAACGAGAAGGAGCCGTACATCACTTCGGTTCAGCGCAAGAAATCATACGATAAGAATATGGGCGACAACTGGTGGATGCGCCGGCACGAGGCGATTCTCGATTCCGTGAAGACGCCGAAGGAGTTCGATGTCGTCCTGATCGGCGACTCGATCACCCATCGCTGGGAACGCCACGGGAAGGACGCTTATGCCTCGATCACCAATGAACTCAAGGTCCTCAATCTCGGCTTCGGCGCGGACAATGTCCGGAACTGCCTCTGGCGCCTCCGGTCGGGAGAACTCGACGGCTACAAGGCGAAAGTCGTCCAGTTGATGATCGGGACGAACAACGGCGACGCGCCCGCCGACAGCGCGGCGCAGATACGCGCGTGCCTGAGGGAGATTTTGAAGCGTCAGCCGGAGGCTAAAATCGTCCTGTGCGCGATTCTGCCGCGAGGCGAGCCCGACTCGGTCGAACGCGGCCGGAATGACGATCTCAACGCGCTCCTCGAGCCGCTCTGTGACGGGAAGACGATAATCTGGAAGGATTATTCCGAGTTCTTCGTTCTTGCGGACGGCCGGGTCAATCCGCAGCTTACGGATGACAAGCTACATCCGAACGCCGCAGGCTACGCCGCCTGGCGAGAACTCAGCGTCCCGTTCTGGGAAGAGATTCTCAAGTAGCGATGATGATTCTCCGGCGGATCGCGACCTGCTCGGGCTTAGTGCACAGTATTGAGTCGGCGGCGCATCGGCGACGGCAAAATCTTCCGTTGTCATGGCATAACTTGCGTTGCTGCAAGTCTTTCGTAAAGGCAAAGGCGGCAATGCGTTATTGCGCATTGCCGCGCGAGAGGTGATTTCGTATAATGGCTTTATGAAGTATGGGCGTTACTTGATAACCGAGGTGAGGTAATGAAAATGAAACGGATAGCATTGCTGGCGGCGCTCGTAATCGGTACGGCGGCGTATGGCGTGACGGCGGAGCGGTTTTACCGTCCGGCGAGATATACTCGGGACAATACGAATCTCGTCAAGCTGCAGCCGATCGATTCCGCGAAGTGGATCTGGCATCCGGGCGACGACCGGATGGCGGACGGCGCCCGTGGCACGGTCGCGACACCGGTTCCCGGAACTTTCGTGTTCGGCGGGACGACGCGGGAACTTCATCGCGGCGTCAACCGGATCGATTGATTACCGGATTCCGATCTGCCTGCTCAAGGACAATCCAAACGACAGGACTCTTCGCTTCCCGGAGTGGATGGTCACCGTATTACTGCACCCGGGATTCGCGGCGGTAGCGGGCCGGGGTGACAGTGAAAAGCCCGGGACCGAAGCAACATCGGCTGAACTGCAAGGGGTTTTGGACCATTATAAGCGGATTTTATGCTTGTGATTGACATTTAGACCGAATCTTTGCTACAATTTGGACTCAAATAGCTGTAAAAGGAGCATTGAGTCATGATCGGCCGAATCAAGGAACAGGATTTGCTGAGACGCCTGGCTAAGTCCGGAGAGTCGGAGTTTGTCGCGGTTTACGGGCGCCGGCGTGTGGGCAAGACTTATTTGGTACGGGATACTTTCGAGGGCGAGTTCACTTTCACCCATTCTGGATTGTCGCGGACGAATATGCGCGGGCAGCTGCATGCGTTCCGCAATTCGCTCAAGGCGTACGGCAACGGGAAATGTCCGGCGTTCACCAACTGGCTTGATGCTTTCGAGGAACTGAAGAAGGTCATCGGGAAGGGCGACAGGGCGAAGAAAATCGTGTTCATCGACGAAATGCCGTGGATGGATACGCCGCGATCGGGATTTGTCACCGCTCTGGAGTTTTTCTGGAATTCGTGGGCGTCGGCGCGCAGGGACGTGCTGCTGATCGTCTGCGGCAGCGCCACCTCGTGGATCATCGACAAGATTATCCGCAGTCACGGAGGATTGCATAACCGGGTGACGGAGCAGATTTCTCTGGAACCGTTCACGCTGGCGGAATGCGAAGCGTATGCCGAGTCGAGGGCGCTTGGCCTTTCGCGAAGGCAGATAGCCGAATTGTACATGGCATTGGGCGGTGTGCCGTATTACTGGCATTTTCTCGAGCGGGGAGCGAGCGCCGCGCAATCGATAGACGAACTCTTCTTCGCCGGGAATGCAAAACTGAAAAACGAGTTCGGCGATCTTTACGATTCGCTGTTCAGGACCAGCGAGCCGTATCTTGCGATCGTGAGAGCGCTTGGCGAGAACGCTGGAGGATTGAATCGTGATGAACTCAGCAAGGCGGCGGGGATTCCGACCGGGGGGCATTTCACGAAATATCTGGAGGAACTCGAACAATGCGGATTCATCGCGAAAAGCACCGCATTCGGAAAGCGCGTCAACGATTCCGTATTTCGCCTGATTGATAATTTCACGCTTTTCTATTTCCGGTTCATCTCCGTCAACCGCGACGGGGACCGGGATTTCTGGATGCGTTCGCTGGGGACGGGAAGATATCATGAATGGCGGGGCCACGCTTTTGAGCGGTTGTGTTTCCGTCATGTCGACTGCATCAAGCGGGCGCTGCAGATCGGAGGCGTCTCCGCGAAGGTGTGTGCCTACCGTGATGAAGAGACCGAGATCGATATGATTATCGACAGACGGGATGATGTAATCGATCTCTGCGAGATGAAGTGCACCGATGAACCGTATCGGATTGACGGGTCCGAAGTGAAAAAACTCGCCAGGCGCCGATCGGCGCTGCAGAAATTGTCAAAAGGCGCGAAAGCGGTGCATACAGTGCTCGTCTCCGCCTCCGGGCTCGAACCCGGGAAATGGTCCGGCGAGGTCGTTCATACGATTACGCTCGACGATCTTTTTCAACATCAGACCTGATACCGGCAAGAGCATCTGGCGACGCTCACCGGAATTAAGTTCAAGCCGCCCCGACGTGTTACTGAGTCGGCATTGCCCGCTTTCAGGGTATGGTGTATAATACAATAAAATGGTTAGCGGGTGATTCGGATGCCGATCGACAAAAAGACTGATAATTCAAGACCGGGGCGGAAGCGCACTGCGAAAGCGGTGCGCAGGGGAGGACTTTGTCTATGAAAAACATCAATACATCTATTTTTGATTTCGAACGCCTGCGCGATCAGGAAAATGATTTCATTTATGTTGATAAGACCAAACAACTTTATGAATTGGCAAGGCCTTCAACCGATTTCATTTACTATCTTCCGCGGCCGCGGCGGTTCGGGAAGTCGCTGATGATTTCTACCCTAAAGTATCTCTTTCAGGGAAGGCGGGATCTCTTCAAGGGGTTGTGGATCGATTCGTCGCCCTGGGATTGGGATAGGGAAGTGTATCCCGTCCTGCATCTCGACATGTCGCAGGTGGCTGCTCCCAATTCGGAATTGCTGGAAAAGAAGCTCAGCAAGTTGGTTGAACTGTTGTGCCTGCAGTTTGCAATCCCGTTTGATTCAACGATGCCGGCCTCCGCCAATTTCATGGTTTTGTTGAAAATGCTTCCCTCCAAGGCACCTAAGACAGCGGGCGGGAAATACGTGGTCGTCATCGATGAATACGACGCGCCGATTTCCGGACTCCTCGATACCCCGGAAGGACGAGCGGAACTCCCGATGGTGCGCAAGACGCTGCACGACTTCTACGTGCAGGCGAAGAGCGAATGCGGCAACATGCGCTTTTTGATGGTGACCGGCGTTTCGAAGTTCGCTAAGACTTCGATCTTCTCGGCGTTCAACAATCCGTGCGACCTGACGCTCGACAAACGCGCGGCGGATTTGCTCGGGTACACCCACGAGGAAATGGAAAAGTATTTCCACGAGCACATTCAGGCGTTTGCCGATAGCGAGGGAATCTCTTACGAGGCGATGTTCGCGCAGCTACTCTCGTGGTATGACTCGTATCAGTTTTCACCGGATCGTCTCGTGAAGGTGATCAATCCTGTTTCGCTTGGCAAGGCACTCGCGAACAAAAAGTTTGCCAATTACTGGGAGGCGACCGCCGGCTCGACGATTATCCTGGATGCGCTCAAGGCGAACAACAAGGCGCCGATCGATTTCGCCTCCGAGTTCAAGCTTAAGCGGCTCGACGCGGCGGACGCGCTCGATGCGCCGCTCGTCGCGCTGTTGTATCAGGGCGGATATCTCACGATCGACGAGCCGGTCGATTTCGAAACCGCGCTCCTGAAGATTCCGAACCACGAGGTCTTCGATTCGCTTTACGACGGGTATGTCGCGCGGCTTCTCGGCAGGGATTTCGAGATCGACGACTTCGAGGGCAAGGCCGGGCGCATGGCCAAGGCGCTGCTCGCGGAAGGCGTCGGGGAGAAATTCGTGGGCTTTCTCCGCGCGGGATTCTCGAAGCTGCCCCACGACTGGGTGGCCAGGGACGAGCGCGAGGCGAAGCGCGCCTTCGCGGCGTTCATGGCCTTCACCGGCTCGAAGATCTACGGCGAGGCGCAGCAGGCGAACGGACGCCCCGACGCGATTCTCGAAACTCCGAAGGCGGTCTATATCTTCGAATTCAAGTTCAACAGATCCGCCGAGGATGCGCTCAATCAGTGCCGCGAAAAGAACTACGCCGCACCATACTTGAACGACGCTCGCCCGGTGTGGTACATCGCGCTCAATTACAACGACACGACGCGCACCATCGATGACCCGCTCTGCGAAGCGGTGCACAAGGATAAAGTGCTTAGTGCTCAGTATTGAGTGCGGGCATTGAATGCTTATCAAGGAAAAGCAAATGAAAATGAATGCCGGATGTATAGCCGTCGCTTTGACGGTGCTCTCGTCGTTCACGGCGGCAGCCAGGCCCGAGGACTATGCCGCGAATTACAATACACCCGAGGAGGTGGCCGCCAGGTTCGCGCGTCCGTCGAAGAAAGTGCTTTTCCTCGGCGATTCGATCACCGACCGCCGGCACATCGGCTGCACGAAGAATTACTGGGGCTTTCTCGCGGATCGGTTCGGGTTCAATCCGTACGTCTACGGTATCAACGGACAGCATATGCTCAACATCCCCTCGCAGGCCGACCGTTTCGCGGCGGAGAATCCCGGCATCGAGCCGGATGTCGTCTTCGTCTTCGCCGGCACCAATGACTACAACGCCAATGTGCCGCTCGGTGAGTGGTACGATTATTCCGAAGAACGGACGAATCGCAACGGACGCGAAGTGATGCTCAGAAAGCGCGCGCACAATCTCGCCGCGGACACCTTTCGCGGCCGGATCAATCGGGCGCTCGGGCATTTACGCGAACGCTTTCCGCTTTCGCGTATCGTTCTCCTGACGCCGATCCACCGCGGTTACGCCAGATTCGGTGAGAAGAATGTTCAGCCTGATGAATCGTATGCGAACGAGCTCGGACTCTTCATTGACGATTATGTCGCCGTGGTCAAGGAGGCCGGCAGCGTCTGGGCGGCGAAGGTGATCGACATCAATTCCGCGAGCGGGGTGTATCCGAACGCGCCCGGACAGGATGTGCTCATTCACGACGCGGAAACCGACCGGCTGCATCCTTCTGCCGCCGGCCATGAGCGCATCGCCGAGGCGATCGCCGCGGAAGCCGGCGAAGTGCTTAGGTAGGGCCCGCTGGCATCCGGCATCTACTTTGTCAACCGGCTAGAATCGAAATGCGCGTCGCCGCCGTCGAAGGCGGCGCGGAAGGGCTCGTCCTCGATTACTGTCCAGATGGCCATCTTGCCGATGGGCCAGAATCGTGAGAAAATACAATTATGAAATCGCATAGGGAATTTATATCGGCGCTTCTTGCGCTCTTCGGCTCATGCGCCTTCGCGGCGGGGAATCTGATCGACGAGATCAAGGCTGCGCAGGCGGCGGGCCGCGGCAGAATCGAACTTAAGGAAAAGGAATATCATTTCCATCCCGAAGATGCGGTTAAGATTCCGCTCGGGATTTCCAACCACGATGTTCTTGAAAAGCGGGAGGTGTTCCTGCCGTTAATCGGGGTGACGAACGTCGCGGTGGTCGGCAGGGGTACCCGCTTCGTGTTTCACGGCAAAGGCATTGCTCTCCTTCTGAAAGACTGCGATAACGTTACTTTCGAGGGGATTTCAATCGAGTGGGAGAAGCCGTTTTACGGTCGCGGCGAAATCGTCGGTTTCGAGAACGGCAGGACGCGGGTCAGGTTCTCGGAGCGCGACACGATCGTGAAGGCGAAGAATCCTACGCTCGTCGGCGAGGACTGGCGGAGCGATTTCCGCATCGTCAATCTCTTCGACCGCAATACCCGCGCGATGATCGAGCGGACCGAGGATTGTTTCTTCGACGGCGGCGGCGAACTCTGCCCGAACGGCGACTGGCTCATGAATTTCGACGCCGAACATCACGGACGCGGCGCCAGAGCGGGCGATATCTGCGTTTTCCGCTCGCTCGCGCGTCCGTGAGGGACGCGTCGGTTCGATACTCGGAGCGTGCGGACTCAAGACCTACAACGCCGTTCAGAAACTGGCCGTCGAACAGAGCCGCACGGGGATACCGCTCATGGTCGGTAACGACATGATTCACGGCGTCCACACCCAGCTCCCGATTCCGCTCGCCCTGTCCTGCTCCTGGGACGACGGACTGTGGTTCAGGGCCGGGGATTTGATCGGCCGCGAAACGCCGCTTAAAGGATGCAACTGGACCTTCTCCCCGATGGTCGACATCTCCCGCGACGCGCGCTGGGACAGAATCGCGGAAGGCCCCGGGCAGGACGCCTATCTCGCCTCGCGGATGTCGGCCGCGATGGTGCGCGGCATTCAAAGCGATAAACATGTCTACCCGGTCGCCGCCTGCCTGAAGCATTACCTCGGCTACGGAGCGGCGATCGGCGGGAGGGACTATAACGCGGTCGAGATGAGCGAGTCGACGCTGCGCAACGTCTACCTGCCGCCGTTCAAGGCGGGCGTCGAAGCCGGAGCGCTCACGGTGATGCCGGCGTTTCATTCCCTGAACGGCGTCGCCTGCAGCGTGAACAGGTGGATTCTCGAGGACATCCTTCGCGGCGAGCTCGGATTCCGCGGCTTTACGGTCTCGGATTACAATGCGATCGGCGAGTGCGGCTGGGCGAACCGTCACGGAATGAGCGATGACGGCGCACCGCTCGCGGCGATGGCGCTCGATGCGGGCATGTGCGTAGACATGATGAGCGAAACCTACGAGAAATACCTCAAGGAGGCGGTGGAGAAAGGCCTCGTCGCCGGGTCGACGCTCGATAAACGCGTCCGGGAGGTGCTGAGGGTCAAGAACGCGCTCGGACTCTTCGAGACGCCATACATCGACGAGCGGGCGGTGCGCGGGAGCTTCGATTTTGAAGATCACATCGCCCTGGCGCGCGAGGCGGCGGCGAAGTGCTGCGTGCTCCTGAAGAACGAGAACGGGACGCTGCCGCTGAAGCCGGGGGTGAAAGTCGCGCTGGTGGGTCCGGGCGCTGAAGACCTTCGCAATTTCATGGGGTGCTGGGTCGCCACCAGGGTCGAGAACGACCGGAACGGAACGATTGTCGGGGGACTTCGCGCGGACGGCGTCGATTTCACCTATGTCCCCGGTTACGGATTCGATGACGAACCGGTCGACGACGGGGCGCTGGTTGCCGCGCTTTCGCACTACGAGGGCTCGAAACTCGTCAACGCCTCGGGAAGGCACCATTGCTGGATCTCCGGGGATTCCGCGAGCGGTCGTCGTCTCGATATCGACCTTTAGTGACATTGTTGAGTTTTCGCCAGAAATATTGTATACTATTCGCGTTTTTGAGAGATGGGAAAATAGGAACGGCGAATTTGTCTATGAGAAACATTAATACCTCTATTTTTGATTTTGCGGAGTTGCGAAATTCCGAGGATGGGTATATTTATGTCGACAAAACCCGACAGCTGTATGAATTGGTGAAGAGGGGGGCGGATAAGATATACTATCTTCCGCGGCCGCGGCGGTTCGGCAAGTCGCTGATGATTTCGACTCTGAAGTATCTCTTTCAGGGGCGGCGTGATTTGTTCAAGGGGTTGTGGATCGATTCGTCGCCCTGGGATTGGGATAGGGAAGTGTATCCCGTCCTGCATCTCGATATGGCGCATGTCGCCTCCAAGACGGCGTCGGAACTCGAGGTGTCGCTGAAGAATCTTATGGAGACGAAGGCGACTGAGTTCGGCGTTGGATTTGATCCCGCCAAGTCCGCCAAGGATAATTTCTATAATCTCCTGCTTGCCTTGCCGCGAATCGCTCCTGAAGCCGCCAAAGGAAAATACGTGGTTGTAATCGATGAATACGACGCGCCGATTTCAGGATTGCTCGATACACCTGAAGGACGCGCGGAACTCCCGATGGTGCGCAAGACACTGCACGACTTTTACGTGCAGGCGAAGAGCGAATGCGGCAACATGCGCTTTTTGATGGTGACCGGCGTTTCGAAGTTCGCTAAGACTTCGATCTTCTCGGCGTTCAACAATCCGTGCGATCTGACCCTCGACAAACGCGCGGCGGATTTGCTCGGCTATACGCATGAGGAGATGGAAACCTATTTCCACGAGCACATTCAGGCATTCGCGGATAGTGAAGGCATATCCTACGAAAAGATGTTTGCCAGACTGCTGGACTGGTATGACTCGTATCAGTTCTCGCCGGATCGTCTCGTGAAGGTGATCAATCCAGTTTCGCTTGGCAAGGCACTGGCGAATAAAAAGATTGCCAATTACTGGGAGGCGACCGCCGGTTCGACGCTTATCTTCGACGCGCTTAAAGCCGGCAACAAGGCGCCGGTGGATTTCAACGAGGAAATCGATTTGACCACACTGGATTCGGCGGATGCGCTTACGGCTCCGGCATCGGCGCTTTTGTATCAAGGCGGCTATCTCACGATCGATGAGCCGATCGACGAATTCAGCGTCAAGCTCAAGATTCCGAACAACGAAGTGAAGACTTCGCTCTATCGTGGTTACGTCGGTTCGATCCTCGGCTACGATTACGAGATCGACGGCATGACGATCAACGCCCGCCGCACAACCCGCTCGATGATCGCCGACGGCGTCGGCGGCAGGTTCGCCGATTTCATCAAGGCCGGCTTCTCCCGCCTGCCGCATGACTGGGTGGCCAAGGACGAGCGCGAGGCGAAGCGCGCCTTCGCGGCGTTCATGGCCTTTACCGGCTCGAAGATCTACGGCGAGGCGCAGCAGGCGAACGGACGCCCCGACGCGATTCTCGAGACCCCGAAGGCGGTCTATATCTTCGAGTTCAAGTTCAACAAATCCGCTGAGGATACGCTCGATCAGTGCCGCGAGAAGAACTACGCCGCGCCGTACTTGAGCGACTCGCGGGCGGTGTGGTACATCGCGCTCAATTACAACGACACGACGCGCACCATCGACGATCCGCTCTGCGAGAAGGCTACTGGTTGATGTCCGAGGGATTCCCTGTCGATTAGACTTCGGCGCATGCGCGGCAAGAAGAGCGGCAATCCCGACTTCAAGTGCTGGAATCTGCGCCCGGCTTCGCCGTTCAACTACGCGCTCGTGAAAGGCGCCGCTCCGGTCTTCGAGGGCGGCAAGGTCACGGTCGGGGCGAAGCGCATCAGGTGGGAACTCGAGAAGGAGCGCTATACACCCGACATTCCCGAGCGTCCCGAGGTTCTCGACGGCGACGTCATCGATCTCGAACTCGTTCCTTACGGTGCGACCGAGCTTCGGCTGGCGGTGTTTCCGACCGTGTGAAGTTTGGGTGTGAACGCCGGCAGCCGGGGCTCAAATGATAGGTCTGTCACGACTTTTGACGCGCGGTCAATTCCGGAATCGGCGACTCGGCTTCCAGCATTTTCGCAAGTTCATGGAGGGAAGGGTTTATTCAAAGAGATCGTCGAGCGTTATTTGCGATTGAACCGAACTCGCGTAGGCATTGCGCTTTAGACCGAACGACGTCACGAAGGTTTCGTGGATTGCCTTGCGGGTGCCGGTTTCATTTTTGAAAAGGGTTCGCCGAGATCGCATCTTGCGGTCTTCCTGTTCATTGATGACATATTCGTCTTCGGTGAATTTCATCTCGCAGAGATTGATGATGCCGTCGTTGCGATCGATGAGGAGATCAATCTGCGCGCCGTCGTGTTCCCCAGTTTTCGGGCAGCACCAGGAATAGACGTTGGCGATGACGCCGGCGATGCCGAGAGCGCGTTTGATTTCGTCCACGTGCTGGAGGCACAGTCGTTCGAACGCGATTCCGCGCCAGGCGTTGATGAATCCGCCGCCGATGGAGCTGGACCAGAAATGACGGTCGTTGTTCCGGTTCTGCGCGATGACTTTGAAGTGAAAGAGCGTGAAATTATCGATGAGCTGATATAGCGATCCCTTGCTCTTTTTCCCGATGGCGGCGTATTTGCGGATGAAGCCGCATTGTTCCAGTTCCAGGAGGTAGCGGGTGAGGTTGCCGCAGCTTACGAGCCCGGCCGCTTTCGCGAGCTGATCGCGTTGCATTCCCGCGTTCAGCTGTCCGAGCGCTTCGACGATGCGCATGTAGGGCTCGGCTTTGCGGAACAGGGAAGCGAACAGATCGGAATATTCGTTCTCGAGCTTGTCTTCATGCGCGAAGAAGAGAGCGTCGATGTTCTGGGCCACGCTGATGTCGGGCTCGAGATATTTCCAGTAGTAGGGAATGCCGCCGAGAACCATGTAGAGCTGAGCGAGTTGGAATCGCGGCAGAACGATGCCGTGGGATTGCGCGTAGAGTTCGCATTCGTGCAGCGTGAACGGGTTCAGCGGTATCTTGACGGTGACGCGGTTGTGTAGGCCGCCTTTGTTGCGAATGACTTTGTTGATGATCCATGAAGTCGCCGAACCGCAGATGACGAGGAGTATGTCGGTGCGGGCCGAAGCCCATCCGTTCCAGAAATGCTCAAGCGCCTGCACGAAGCGCGATCCTTTGGCGTCGAGGTAGGGCATTTCGTCGATGAAGAGCACTTTCTTTCCTTCGGGGGCGGCAAGGACGACTTCCTTGAGCAGATTGAAGGCCTCGAACCAATCGGTCGGAGTGGCCGCATCGGCAAGTCCGAAATTGCGCAATGATTCGCCGAATTCCTTCAGCTGCTCTTGTTTGGTGCCACGGGCGATTCCGGTATGCTGGAAGGTAAAGCGATCCTTGAACGTCTGGCGAATCAGATAGGTTTTGCCTACTCGGCGTCTTCCATACACGGCGACGAATTCCGATTCCTCTGAGTTGTAGGCCTTCATCAGGCGTTTTGATTCTTTTTCCCTGCCGATCATCCTGTACTCTCCTTAAGAATGACCAAATTATAGCATATTCAGTCGATAAAGACAATATGGCATCTAGAATGATATCATTTTTTCCAAATGTGTAGTCCTCGCGTAGATTTGGAAATTTTTGTAGGGAGGTTGCTGGGGGCAGATGCAATACTTTGGGGGTCGCTTGCGGCGATTGGCGATACTGTCCATTTGGACACCTTGCCGTTTTCTCGGTTCCGTGCGATAATGGTGGCACCTCGTCGTGCGCGGCGGCTCGTATAGTCACGACGCCTATCAGTGCCGCGTCTGCTCCCGTATGTCTGACTACATCGGTGGCGGCAAGCTGCTCGGCCTGCGCATGAGCTGCCTCGTGGACGCGATCAAGTAAGCGTTCCCGTATAGCGGAATATTGTTGAATACTACCGGAGCGGCGGCGGAGGCCCCCGCTCCGGTAGTAGTTTATTATAACTGGATGAAGGTAGATGCCGTGAAGAATGTTGTGAAGATAGCGAGACGAAATATGGAGGTGTTTATGACATTCCGCCGGATTATGGGTGAACGGTTGACGGAATGATGCGGTTATGATATAATTCCGCCTGTTTTTAAGTTAAAGGAGTTTTAACGTGATCGGTCGAGAGAAAGAGATTGCGCGGCTCTTGGATGCCGCTTCGTCCAGGCGAGCTGAATTTGTGGCGATTTACGGAAGGCGTCGCGTTGGTAAGACGTACCTTGTGCGTCAGACATTTGGTGAACGGTTGACTTTCTGTCATACCGGTATCGAAAACGGCGGTGTAAAAGAACAGCTCCGGGCATTTTGCAGTTCAATGGCCGAATTCGGGTATTCACCGACGAAAGCCGTTCGATCGTGGATGGACGCTTTTGACGAGTTGAGGCGTGTCATAAAGGATTCAAAGGCCGGTAAGAAGATTGTTTTCCTCGATGAACTCCCTTGGATGGATACGCCGAAATCCGGTTTTGTCGGAGCTTTGGAATTTTTCTGGAACGGATGGGCTTCTGCGCGCGATGATGTGATGTTGGTCATCTGCGGCAGTTCGACTTCATGGATAATCAATAAATTCCTGAAGGCGAGAGGCGGGCTTCATAATCGGACAACCGATCAGATATGGCTCAGGCCTTTCACGCTCGGTGAATGCAAGGCGTATATGGATTCGCTAGGCGTGCGCCTCTCAGATCGCGATGTCGCCGAAGGATACATGGCAATAGGCGGAGTGCCGTATTACTGGAGTTTTTTCAGGGGTAATTTGAGCCTCGCGCAGAACATGGATGAATTGTTCTTCTCGGTTGATGCGCGGTTGCGGCTGGAATTCGGGCAGCTGTACTCGTCGCTCTTCAAGAATCCAGAGCCGTATATGAAGGTCGTGACGGCGCTAGGTGAAAAAGCGAGGGGGTTGACGCGAGAGGAGCTTGCCCGGCGAATCGGAGCGCCGGATTCGGGGAAACTGTCGGGGTGGATCGAGGAACTGGAGCAGTGCGGCTTTATCCGCAGGTATCATCCTTTTGGCGCGGCGAAAAAAGGTTACCTTTGCCAGCTGATCGATAATTATACCTTGTTTTATCTGCGCTTTATCAAAGAGAATATCAGGCATGACCCGCATTACTGGTCATCGGTCTACGGGAGACAGCTTTACCGGACCTGGGCGGGACTTGCTTTTGAACGACTGTGCCTTCAGCATGTCAATCAACTTAAGTCGGCACTTGGAATTCGCGGTGTCGTGTCGGATGTCAGCGCCTGGCGATGCGCTGACGGTGAAGAAGGCGGGGCGCAGGTCGATCTTGTGATCGATCGCGATGATCGGGTTATCAATATCTGCGAAATGAAATATTGCGATACACTTTACGAGGTCACGAAGAAAGCCGACGCGGAATTGCGTTCGAGGCGGCATATTTTCGAATTTGAGACAGGGACTTCAAAGACGATTCATCTTACATTGGTGACTTCGGAAGGACTTGCCGATACGGAGTACAAAGGCGTTTTTCAGTCGGTTATCACTTTGAAGGATTTGTTTTGTCGTGAATAAAAGTTGTGTTACACCAGCCGTTGTTACTCGAGCCCTGTTCGTCCCGTTCGAGGAATTGCCGAGTAGCGAGCGAATTGTGAGCGCACATCGCGTGGACAGATCCTGCCGATGCGAAGGCCGAGTTCACCGCGAAGATCGAGATGAACGGCTATACGCCGCAGGTGACGCCTGATCCCGATCTTGGCGCGGCGCGCAAGTGCACCGTGAAGGGCAAGGAGAAGCCGGACGACGCCGAGTGGGCGGAGGCCGCGGAGAAGCAGCGGTTCTTCAAGGTGACGGTAGAAATGCCGTGGTTTAGTGCGAAGTGCCTAGTGCATAGTGCGGCGTACGGAGTGCGAGGTGCTCGGTGCGAGGTGCGGGGCTGCTGGTGGGATTTTGGTAGAGAGTTCTTATTTGAATACTTGAGTTTTTGGTAGATTGCTGTTGCGCGAGGTGTGATGATTTTGGTATAATGTGCCTCATGAAGCGGAAAATCTACTCAAAACTGCTGGACTGGAAAGTCTCCGAGCACGGGCGCACGGCGCTTTTGATCGACGGCGTGCGGCGCGTAGGTAAAAGCTGGATAGTCGAGGAGTTCGCAAGGCGCGAGTATAAGTCCCATCTTATCATCGACTTCGGCAAGGTCTCGAAAGAGATCAAACGGATATTCAATGATTATCTCGGCGACCTTGATACATTCTTCATGTATCTGCTCGGTGAATTCGGAGTCAGACTGGAGCGGCGTGAAAGTCTTATCGTGTTCGACGAGGTTCAGAAGTTTCCGCGTGCCCGCGAAGCTATCAAGTATCTCGTGGCGGACGGACGTTACGACTACATCGAAACCGGTTCACTTATTTCGATTCAGAAGAATGTCAAGAATATCGTCATTCCGTCCGAGGAGCGGCATCTGGAGATGCACCCGATGGATTTCGAGGAATTCCTCTGGGCGATGGGGCAGGAGATGACGATGCCGCTGGTGGAAAACGCATTCGGCTTGCGGCGTCCGCTCGGGGAAGGAACTCATCGCCGCATCATGGATTTCTACCGGCAGTATCTGATTGTAGGCGGAATGCCGCAGGCCGTTCGGTGCTTCGCGGAGACGCACGATCTCGGTGAGGTGGATAAGATAAAGCGGGATATCATTAATCTTTATCGCGCCGACATTCTCAAGCATGGCGGCATTTCCAAGCATAAGATACTTGCGGTTTTTAATGCGATACCGGCCTCGCTTGCCCGTCACGAATGGCGGTTTTCACCGGGGGAGGTGAAGCCGGGTACGGGTATGCGAGAGTTCGAGGCCTCTTTCGAGTGGCTCAAGTCCTCCATGATGGTTAACATAGCCTATAATTCCGCCGAGCCGAATATCGGGCTTGAATTATCGGCGGATCATCATGTTCTGAAATGCTATCTGGCCGATACCGGACTTTTAATCAGCATGGCGTTTACTGAAAATGAGCTTGTTGCAGACGAGATACAACAGCGACTTCTGACTGGGCGGCTTGAGGTCAACGGCGGTATGCTCGCCGAGAATCTGGTGGCCCAGATGTTGCGCGCCGCGGGTCAGCAGTTGTACTTTCATGTCGCGTACAATCGGGACACCGGGAGACCCTTGATGGAGATTGATTTCCTGGTCGCACGGAACAATCTGATGCGGAGACATAATATTTCACCGATCGAGGTGAAAAGCGCTGGAAAGTATGCGACGCACTCCATGGAACGATTTCTGTCTAAATACGAAGCCTACGCCGGGACGGCTTACGTGCTTCATCCTAAGGATGTGAAGCAGTTCCCCGATCGGATTGCTCTGCCGCTTTACATGGCTGGACTCGTAATGCGGTAGTTCGCGCGGCTACGGAAGTACACCGTGAAGGGCAAGGAGAATTTTGGGGACGCTGAGTGTGGGATGCGCAAGGAGAATCACCGGCTTGAAAGGTGACGGTCGAAATGCTGTAGTTTAGTGCGAAGTGCCTAGTGCCTAGTGCTTAGTGCGGCGTGCGGAGTGCGTGGTGCCTGTGATCTGATACTGTCCGTTCAGCCACCTTGTCGTCTTGAATGATTTGTGCGACAATTGGTGCAATATAAATACACAGGTAGTGATTGCTGGTATAGTTCTCGGTCTCGGAGTTCTCGCTTCTCAGGCGGCGATGCCCACGCCGGAGGAATTCAAGGCGCCGGCGCGGAGCGATTATCCGGAGACGTGGTTCCACGTGATCGGCGGGAATTTCGCGAAGGAGGGACTCGCGGCGGACGTCAAGGCGTTCGCCGGGGTCCGGGTTAACGGGAAACCCGTGCGCAGGCTCTGGGCGCCGCCGTACCGGTGCGACCTGACGCCTTACGTGAAGACGGGCGTCAACGAGGTGCGCGTCGACGTGACCTCGACCTGGCGCAACCGGCTTATCTACGATGCGTCGCTTCCGGAAGCCGGGCGCAGGATCTGGACGATCGCCGCTCCCGTCAAAGACGCCCCGCTTGAATCGTACGGCCTCCTCGGTCCGATAAAGGCGCTTGTCAGTTTCACGGCGATCTTCATACGCTCGTGAAGCGCGCGCATTGCTTCCAGAATAAAGCGGCCGAAGGTACGGGCAGTTACGATTACAACAATCGTATCTGGAAATTCCTCGTCCATAAGGGATTCGTCAGGTAAGTCTCCGCATTGTCCGACGACGGCGGAAGGGTACACCTTCAGCAGTTGTTTGCGGAGGGCGATCGCGACGGCTTCGGAGCGGTTGGCGGCGCCGAGTTTCGAGAAGATTGTTCCGGCAAAATATCTTCCAAATATCGCAGGCCTAAATCCTGGTGGATATTTTGCCGATAATATGATACAATGTGGCTATGAAAGAAGAAGAGAATTATATCTCAGTCGTTGAATGCGCGAAGAAACTGAATATTTCCGCGCGAAGTGTGCGTAATTATTGTGCCACCGGAAGGATTGCCGGTGCGAAACTTATCGGCAAGACTTGGCTTGTACCTTCCGATACCGTCAAGCCATTGCGCAAGCCGCGATTCGATCAGATTCCGCAGACCGTGGCGGGAATACTGAAAATGGAGATGGAAGCGAAGATGAAGGGCGGCCTTTACCACCGGCTTCAGATTGACTTCACTTACAACACCAACCATATCGAAGGCAGCCGGCTTACCCACGAGCAGACACGATGGATTTTCGAGACCCAGACTATCGGTGATCTGCCGCCGGATATCAAACTCGACGATGTCTTCGAGACTGCGAATCACTTCCGCTGCATCGACAAGGTGATCTCCACCTGCGGAGCTGCGCTCACCGAGGCGTATATCAAGGATCTCCACCGGATTCTCAAGACCGGGACGTCCGACGCCGCGAAGCCGTGGTTTGCGGTCGGCGATTACAAGAAACTCGAGAATGTCGTCGGCGACATGGATACCTGTCCGGTGAACAATGTTCATTCGGAGGTGGTGAAATTGTTGAAATGGTATGCTGCATCACCAAAGTCCTTCGAGGATATCGTCGATTTCCATGCCCGATTCGAGCAGATTCATCCGTTCCAGGACGGTAACGGACGCGTCGGGCGGCTCATTCTGCTCAAGGAGTGTCTTAAAAACGGTTGCACCCCGTTTGTGATTTCCGAGAACCTTAAGCAATTCTATTATCTTGGACTCCGCGACTGGCGGTTCGGACGCCGCGCAAGACTGTTGGATACCTGCCGGACCGGACAGGATGTCTTCGCGCTCGGACTTCGTCAGTTCGGACATAAGAAGCTTGCCGAAAAGGCGTGAAAATGCTGTCTAGACATTGTTGTACAGGGTGATGTCAGGGTGGCATAATCGGGGCGTGATACCCTTAAAGAGGGATGTGACGGACGCGGTAAATAGGATAGAATAGCCGGCATGAAACCGTACAAGTTCGCGCCGTACCTCAAGACGACCCTCTGGGGCGGCTATCAGATCGCGCCTTTCAAAGGCATATACACCGCCCAGCCGAATATCGGCGAGAGCTGGGAGATCAGCGGCGTCGCCGGGCACGAGAGCGTCTCGGTGGAGCGCGGCATTATCGGCGACGTCGATGTCGGACTGACGCTCACGGAACTTATCGACAAGTACAAGGGGCTCCTCGTCGGCGAGCGCGTCTACAAGAAATTCGGGAATAAATTTCCGCTACTCGTAAAGTACATCGACTCGCGCCAGGACCTCTCCGTCCAGGTCCACCCCGACGATAAACTCGCGATGGAACGTCACGGCTGCGCCGGGAAGACCGAGATGTGGTATGTCATCAAGGCCGATGTCGGCGCGAAGATCTACGCCGGCCTCCGCAAGCAGCTTACGCCCGAGGAGTACGAGAAGATGGTTTCGGGCGAGGTCGAAGGGAACCCGATGGCAGACGTTATCGCGACCCACGAATCGCACGACGGCGACCTCTACTTCCTCCCCGCCGGGCGGCTTCACGCGATCGGCGCGGGGAATTTCCTCGCGGAAATCCAGCAGACGAGCGACATCACCTACCGCGTCTACGACTTCGGCCGCAAGGACGCGAGCGGGAAGCCGCGCGAGCTCCACACCGAGCTCGCGAAGGACGCGATCGACTACCGCGTCTGGCCCGAGTACCGGACGAGCTATGATTCGACGAAGCCGACGAGCGAACTTATCGGCTGCCCGTACTTCAAGGTGAGCAGAGTCGTCGTCCAGGTCGCCTCGCAGGTCGACTTCAAGTCGGGCAGTTTCGTCGTCGTCATGTGCCTCTGGGGCGAGGCGAACGTGAACGGCGTCCATGTCCGGAAGGGCGAGACGCTGCTCGTCCCCGCCTCCGAGAACGTCCTTTACATTTTCGGTAACGCGACGTTCCTGACCGCCACGATGTAATTTTAAGAAGAAGGGATTGCCCGCGATGAAGAAGGTTCTGCTCGCCGCGCCGATCATGATCGGCTGGTACGTGATGGGGTTCTGCGACCTTATCGGGTCCGTGATGTCGAACGTGAAGGCGGACTGCGGCGTCTCCGACGCGGTCGCGGGCTTTCTTCCGTCGATGGTGTTCCTCTGGTTCTTCCTCCTGAGCGTTCCCTCGGGGATGCTCGCGAGCCGCATCGGGCGCAGGAACACGGTCATCGTCTCGATGGCGACGACGATCGCCGCGATGGCGCTCGGATATTTCGCGGGGAAGAACGTCTGGATGTACTATGTCGCGTTTGCGCTGATCGGGATCGGGAATACGATCATCCAGGCCGCGCTCCCCGGGCTTTTCGCGAATATCTCGACCCCGGATAAGATGACCTCGCTCATCTCCTTCGGTCAGTTCACGAAGGCGATCTGCTCGGCGATGTCGCCGCTCTTTGTCTGGCTCGCCGCGGTCGCGCTCGGCGACTGGCGCCTTCTTTTCCCGATCTACGGCGCGCTTACGCTCGTTGCCGCCGTATGGCTCGCCGTGACGCCGATTCCGCGCGAGGAACGCGCGGGCGCGGGCGCCGGGTTCCTCGACTGCCTCGCGCTTCTTAAAACCCCGTTCATCCTTCTGATGTTCACGGGAGTCTTTGCCTCGGTCGCGGCCGACGTCGGCTTCAACGTCTTCGCGAAGATGTACATGATGATCCGCTGCGGGATGGAGGAAGGTCCTGCCGGCGCCGCCCAGACCGTCTACTTCGTCGCGAAAACGATCGGCGCGTTCGCGGGCGCGATTCTTTTCGCGAAGGTGAAGCCCGCGAAATGCTACCTTCCGACGATGCTTATCGCGCTCGTCGCGGCCGTCGCGCTGTTCATTCCCGGCCTCGGCAAAACCTGCGCACTCGCCGCCTTCTTCTTCGTCGGCCTCGGGCTCGCGAACACCTTCGGCATAGCGATGGGCCAGGCGCTCGAGCGCTATCCCGAGAAGACGACCGAGATCAACGGGCTTATGATCATGGCGGTTTCGGGCGGCGCGCTCACCCCGCCGCTCATGGGCTTCGCGGGCTACACCGCGGGCGCGCTCGTCGTACTTCTCGTCTTCACCGTCTATATGCTCGCCCTCTCGCTCTCGGTCCGCCGCGGCTAAACGGGAGTCAACTGTTCGGTAGGGTATGTGTTGCTCAGGGCTTTAATGTTTCAAATACGGCGCTTCCCCTAAAAGACGGAGCACGCCGCAAAATATGACAAAACATCCCTAAATATTACAGCCCGGCTCTAATACCATCGGGTAATGGAAAACGGCGGGTGTGAAGTGATAAAATTCATTTCATGAATGCTGTAAAGAGCGAAAGACTTTCCTGGTTCGTCCGTCTCGGTTTCGGGAGCGGGGATCTCGCGCAGAACCTCATCTACCAGACGGTGAGCATGTACCTCCTTTTCTTCTACACCGACATTTTCGGCCTTTCGGCGGCGACGGCGGCGACGATGTTTCTCGTGGTGCGCGTGATCGATGTCCTCTGGGATCCGTTCGTCGGCGCCTGGGTCGACAAGCACAATCCGAAGTGGGGCAAGTACCGTTCTTATCTCGTCCTCGCGGGGCTGCCGCTCACGGGCCTCGCGATTCTCGCGTTCCTGAATCCCTTCGGCGCGGCGGGTGCGTCGCTCGCGAAGACGGTTTACGCATACGTCACCTATGTCGGGCTTTCGATTCTCTACACGCTTGTCAACGTTCCCTACGGGGCGCTGAATTCCTCGCTTTCGCGCGATGTCGACGAGGTCACGATTCTCACAAGCGTAAGGATGTTCATGGCGAACGTCGGCGGGCTCGCGGTTTCGGCGGGCGTCCCGATTCTCGTCGCAAAACTCGCGACCGACGCGGCGATCCCGTGGAAGATGGCGCTCTTCATGGGCCTCGGCTCATTGCCCGCCTTCATCTTCATGCCGCTCGTCCCTGCGATCAAGGCGAAGGTCGGTAAGCGCGGTATGTTCTTCATCTTCCTCTCGATCGCGATCCTCGGCATGGCGGCGCTGTACGTGATAAGCCGCGTCGGCCGTGTCGAGGACCATATCTACCTCGTCTATCTCGCGCAGTTCGTGAAGTCGACGGGCGTCATTGTCGCAACCGGCTACATGTGGGCGCTCGTCCCCGAAGTGATCACCTACGCCGAGTACCAGTCGGGGCGGCGCATCTCGGGAATCGTGAGCGCGCTCACCGGAATCTTCTACAAGGCGGGGATGGCGCTCGGCGGTGTCGTCCCGGGCGCGGTGCTCGCGTGGACCGGCTATCAGGCCGCCGCGGCGGAGAAGTCGACGCTGCCGGTCGAGCCGCGCGCGTGGTTCACCGCGATGCTCGTCTATGCGCTCGTCGGCTTCGCGTTCCTCGTCTTCTGCTTCTTCGCCGCGAAGGAACGCGTCGTCATGGACGCGGCGTCGGCGTCGGAGGTGAAGACGAGCGATCTCTGGCGCGAGTTCTTTCGCAACCGCCCGCTCCGGATTCTCGCGCTCTTCTTCATCACCGCGTTCGCGATGATGTCGGTCGGTAACGCCGCCGGCGCCTATTTCATGAACGGGCTCGAGAACCAGACTCCGCTCGCGCAGGAGGGCATAAGGTGGCTTGTCTGCGTAATCCCCGCGGCGCTCCTCGCGCTCGCGATGGCGATCATCGCGCGCTATCCGCTCTCGGACGCGAAGATCGCCGAAATGAATCGTGAACTCGAAAACCGGAAGGACGCCTCGAAATGAAAAAGCCGCTTGTCGCCGCGATTCTTTTCTCCGCCGCCGCGCTCGGCGCGGCGCCGCTCCGCGAAGCGTACGCGCCGTATTTCAAGGTCGGCGTTGCGCTCGGCGTCAAGGATCTCGCGAACGGCGCGGAGCGCGAAATCGCCGCGCGCGAGTTTTCTTCCGCGACCGCCGAGAACTGCATGAAGGCCGCCGAACTCCAGCCGAAGGAAGGCGTGTTCCGCTGGAAACGCGCGGATGAATTCGTCGACTTCTGCGAAAAGGCGGGAATGAAGACAATCGGCCACTGTCTCGTCTGGCACTCGCAGCCAGCGGAATGGATGTTCACGGGGCCGGACGGGAAGCCCTCGTCGCGCGAGCTCCTCGTCGAGCGGATGCGCGCGCACATCTTCGCGGTCGTCGGGCGCTATCGCGGGCGCGTGAAGGGGTGGGACGTAGTTAACGAGGCGTTCGACTCGAAGGGTGAGATGTCGAAGACGAAGTGGCGCGAACTGATCGGCCCCGACTACATCGAGCTCGCGTTCCGTTTCGCGCACGAGGCGGACCCGGAGGCCGAACTCTACTACAACGATTTCGGGATGGACGGCGCGAAGAAGCGCGAGGCCGTCTGCGCGATGATCCGCGACTTCAAACGGAAGGGCGTCCGTATCGACGCGGTCGGAATGCAGAGCCACATGAACCTGAAGTCGCCGCGGCTTTCCGAATACGAGAAGTCGATCGAGGCGTTCGCCGCGGAGGGCGTGAAGGTGATGGCGACCGAGCTCGACGTGAGCGTCCTCCCCGCCGCGTGGCACGTGACCGCGGAAATCTCGACCCGCTACGATTACGACGAAAAGTACAATCCCTACAAGACGGGACTGCCGCCCGAGGCGTCGGCCGCGCTCGCGAAGCGCTATTCAGATGTATTCGCGATCTACCTGCGCCATGCGGACGCAATCGACCGCGTCACCGTCTGGGGCCTTCACGACGGCATGAGCTGGCTCAACGACTTCCCGGTGAAGGGCCGCACCGATTACCCGCTTCTCTACGACCGGGAATTGATGCCGAAGACGTGCCGCGACGCGATCGAGCGCCTTGCTCCGGCGTTTCCTCGCAGCCGGTAAATAATTCCGTCCGGCTGAGATCGGACGCCGGACGATGCGCGACGGGCGACGCCGGACGCGACGTTGTATTGGAATATAACTGTAATGGGTTATCCGACTGCGCGCTTCTCGCTGCGCGCTAACCCATTACGTCGGGTTAGGGCTAGACGACGGGTTTTTGGTATAATTATAGAAATGGTTTTTGAGTCGAGAAAGCGAGAGCCCGCGGAATGGTATTTCCGCAATGCGGAGGGGACGACATTCGGTCCCGTGCCGCTCGCCGAGCTTTGCCAGTGGGCGCGGGAAGGCCGCGTCACGCCGGCGGGGGCGGTGTCGCGCGACTCGAAGAGCTGGCAGCCGGCCGAGACGCTCGCGGAACTCGAGATGGTATGGGCGATCGAACTCGAGCCGGGGCGCTGGTTCGGACCGTTCCACGAAGAGGTGGTCGCGTCGCTTCGCGAGAAGGGGTCGCTGCCGCCGGCGGCGAAGGTGTACCGACTCGCGCCCGACGGGAAGCCGGTGGAGAAAATCGTCGAGAGGACGGTCGTCAGGGAAGTCCCGGTCGAGAAGGTAGTCGAGAAAGTCGTCGAGAAGCCGGTTGAAAGAATCGTCGAGAAGGCCGTAGTCAAGGAAGTGCCGGTCGAGAAAATCGTCGAGAAGACCGTCGTCAAGGAGGTTCCGGTCGAGAAAATCGTCGTCAGGGAAGTTGTGAAGGAAGTGCCGGTCGTCCGCGAAGTCGTGAAGGAAGTCCGGGTCGAGGTGCCGGTCGAGAAGATCGTCGTCAAGGAAGTGCCGGTCGAAAAAAACGCGGGAAGCGGGGTCAGCAGCCGGTCGCGCAAGTACTTCGCTACGA
>R26__coassemble_321_pt1 | contig 31553 bp, 23 predicted proteins | sample R26__metabat2_high_PE_025 | metagenome-assembled genome bin R26 | reverse complement strand
TTCGGCCTCTCAGGCCGTCAAACGCATAGTCTCATGCGTTGGGAAAGTTGTATTATACTTTTTCGAGCGCCTGCGCGAGATCATCGATGATGTCATCGGGATCTTCGAGGCCGATTGAGAGCCGGATCAGATCCGGCGGGATCCCGGCCGCCTTGAGCTGCTCGTCGGTGAGCTGGCGGTGGGTGTGGGAGGCGGGATGGAGAACGCAGGTCCACGCGTCGGCGACGTGAGTGACGATGCCGACGAGTTTCAGGGAGTCCATGAATTTGATCGACGCCTCGCGCCCGCCCTTGATTCCGAAGGTCATCACGCCGCACGGGGAGTCGCCGTCGAACTGCTTCTTGAGAAGCGGGTGGTAGGGCGAATCCTCGAGACCCGCGAACTTCACCCACGCGACCTTCTCCTGGGTCCGGAGCCATTTCGCGACCTTGAGCGCCGATTCGGCGTGGCGGCGGATGCGGACGTGGAGCGACTCGAGCCCGAGGTTCACGAGGAACGCGTTGAACGGGGAGGGAATCGAACCGAAGTCGCGCATCAGCTGGGCCGTGCACTTCACAATGAACGCCTGCTTCCCGAACTGCTTCGTGTAGCTGAGACCGTGATACGACGGGTCGGGGTCGACGAGGCAGCCGAACTTCTCGGGATACTTCTCCCAGTCGAAGTTCCCGGAATCGACGATGCAGCCGCCGACCTGGCTCGAGTGGCCGTCCATGTACTTCGTCGTCGCGTGGGTGACGATATCGGCGCCGAACTTGATCGGGCGGCAGAGGATCGGGGTCGGGAAGGTGTTGTCGACGATCAGCGGAACGCCGTGGGCGTGGGCGATGCGCGCGAACTTCTCGATATCGAGAATCACGCCCGAGGGGTTCGCGACCGTCTCGCCGAAGACGCACTTCGTATTCGGGCGGAACGCCTTCGCGATTTCCTCGTCGCTCGCGTTCGGGTCGACGAAAGTCGTATCGATCCCGAACTTCTTGAGCGAAACTGCGAGCAGGTTGAAGGTCCCGCCGTAGATCTGCGCCGAGGCGACGACGTGGTCGCCCGCCGAGCAGAGGTTCATCACCGCGAAGGACGAGGCGGCCTGGCCGGAGCTCGTGAGGATCGCCGCGACGCCGCCCTCGAGGGCCGCGATCTTCTTCGCGACCTCGTCGTTCGTCGGGTTAGCGAGGCGCGTATAAAAGTAGCCGGACGCCTTCAGGTCAAAGAGATCGGCCATGTGCTGGGTCGTATCGTACTTGAAGGTGGTCGTCTGATAGATCGGTAGCTGGCGCGGTTCGCCGCATTTCGGATTCCAGCCGCCCTGGACGCAGAGAGTATCGATTTTCATTTTTCGATTTGTCGATTTGTAGATTTGTCGATTGATATCTGAAGACTCGTCGATTCGCCGATTCGACGAACCGACGAATCGACGAATTAGAAGTCGAGGTTGCGGACGTTGAGAGCGTTGTCCTCGATGAAGCGGCGGCGGGGTTCGACCTCGTCGCCCATGAGGAGCGTGAACATCCGGTCGGCCGCGACGGCGTCGGAGAGTTTCACGCGGAGCATGTGGCGCTTCTCGGGGTTCATCGTCGTATCGAAGAGCTCGTCGGCGTCCATTTCGCCGAGGCCCTTGAAGCGGTAGACGGAAAGACCCTTCTTCCCGGCTTCGCGGACATCGTCGAGGAGGCGCTTCAGCGAGCCGCCGAACCAGTCGCCAGGCTCATAGCCGAAACCGGAGAGCGAGGAGAATTCCTTCTTGAGCATCGAGGCGCCCGAGCCGGTCGCGCCTTCGTCGCGGACGAGATCCTCGGCCTTGAAGCCGCGTTCCTCGACCATCTTCTGTGTCTCCTCGATTTCGGCGAGGAGAGTGAGGAAGTTGTTCGCCGCCTCCCGCTCCATCACGGTTCCGTCCTTCGCCTTGACCTCGAAATCGTCGAGGCCGAGCGTCAGGAGCTTCTTCGTGAGGTCGCCGTCGGTCATCACGTACTCGGCCTTCTTCTTGCGCTCGACCTTGTAGAGCGGCGGCTGGGCGAGGTAGACGTAGCCCTTCTCGATCAATTCCGGCATCTTCCGGTAGAAGAACGTGAGTAAGAGCGTGCGGATGTGGGCACCGTCGACATCGGCATCGGTCATGATGACGATCTTGTGGTAGCGCGCCTTCGAGATATCCCACTCCTCGGCGAAGCCGCAGCCGATCGCGGTGATGAGCGTACGGATTTCGGCGTTCGCGAGCATGCGGTCGATCCGCGCCTTCTCGACGTTCAGGACCTTGCCGCGCAACGGGAGAATCGCCTGGGTCGAACGGTCGCGGCCCTTGCACGCGGAGCCGCCTGCCGAGTCGCCCTCGACGAGGTAGAGCTCGGTCTTCGACGGGTCGCGGTTCGAGCAGTCGCGGAGCTTCCCGGGGAGCGCGAGCCCGTCCATGACGCCCTTCCGGACCGTCTCGCGCGCCTTGCGCGCCGCCTCGCGGGCGCGGGCCGCGGTGAGGACCTTCGTGATCACCGCCTTGATGACCTGGGGGTTCTCCTCGAAGTAGGTCATAAGCTTATCGGAGACGATGCCCGCGACGATGCCGTCGACTTCGCCGTTACCGAGCTTCGTCTTCGTCTGGCCTTCGAACTGCGGCTGGGGGACCTTCACGCTCACGACGACCGTGAGGCCCTCGCGCATGTCGTCGCCCGTGAGCGAATCGAATTCCTTCTCCTTGAGGAGCTTGTTCTCGAGCCCGTACTTCTTGATCGTCGCGGTGAGCGCGCGGCGGAAGCCGGTCAGGTGCGTTCCGCCCTCGATCGTGTGGATGTTGTTGCAGTACGTCTGCTCGAGGACCGAGTAGCTGTCGTTGTACTGCATCGAGACTTCCGCCTGGATGATGTAGTGGGAGCCGTCGATGCGCTCGGAATCCTTCGAGCCCTCGAAGTGGATGACGGGCGAGAGGACCTGCTTGTTCTGGTTCAAATACCCGACGAACTCGTCGATGCCGCCGTCGTAGTGGAACGTCTCCTCGTGATGGTCCTCGCCCTCGTCGTCGCGGAAGTGGATCGTCACGCCCTTGTTGAGGAACGCGAGCTCGCGGAGACGCGCGCAGAGGATATCCCACTTGAACGCACGGCACGAGAAGATCGTGTGGTCGGGGAAGAACGTCACCTTCGTCCCGGTCTCGTCCCCGCACTCGCCGATCACTTCGAGCGGCTTCGTGACGTGGCCGCGCGAGAGCTCGAGGTGGTGGATCTTCCCGTTGCGCTTCACGTCGACCTTCATCCAGTCGGAAAGCGCGTTGACGCACGAAACGCCGACGCCGTGAAGACCGCCCGAGACCTTGTAGTTCGAGCCGTCGAACTTGCCGCCCGCGTGAAGAATCGTGAGGACGACCTCGATCGCGGGCTTGTGTTGGGTCGGGTGCATGTCGACCGGGATGCCGCGGCCGTTGTCCTGCACGGTGAGCGATCCGTCGGGGTTGATGATGACGTCGATCATCGAGCAGTAGCCCGCGAGCGCCTCGTCGATCGAGTTGTCGACGACTTCGTAGACGAGGTGGTGATAGCCGCGCTCGCCCGTATCGCCGATGTACATCGCGGGGCGCTTTCTCACCGCCTCCATGCCCTCGAGGACCTGGATGTTTTCAGCGTTGTAGTTACTTGTCTCTTCTGCCATTTTTAATCTCTCACTTTCAAAATCAGTCGTCAATCATGTTTCATGCTTCATGCTTCATGCTTCATGTTCACTGCGCTTGCGCAGTGAACTGTCCGAGCGCGATCATCGTGTCGTCGGCCTTGCGATGGATCATGTAGATGAACGGCCGGTCGAAGGCGACCTCGCCGAGATCGTTCGAGGTGTACTCCGGGTCGTCCACCGGAATGCGCTCGTCGTCGACGATCCTGAGGCGCATAAGTTCCATCGAATCGCGGCGGACGAGCGTCGCCTTCATCGAACGGAACGCGCCCTGCGGGACCTTCGAGAAAAGGAGCGCGGGCGAAAGATCGGTCTCGCTCACGAAATCAAGCTTCGGGAAGACGATCGACGCGCGCGCCGGGCCGGCCTTGTCGGTACCCATCTCGTCGACCGAAAGGAGCACTTCACGCAGCTTCTCGCCCCAAAGGCTCACGCGGACGTCGACGAGCGACTTTCCCGGCTCCGGCAGAAAGACGTAAAGATCGGTCTCGTCGGCGAGCGGCAGACGATAGAGCGTGTAATCGAGCCCCCGACGGAAACGGATCGTCCGCCGCGAGGTGAAGAAGTCCAGCGTTTTCTTCGTCCCGTCCGGGAGCGTGAACTCGCGCCTCGCGGAACCGGTGCTCGCGCCGCGCCAGGCCGCCTTCACCGAAACGAGGTCGAAGAAGTAGTAGCGGTCGGCGGAACTCTGGACGACCGGGAGCGTGAAGCCCTCCATCTCGCCCATCATCTTCGCGCGGAACCAGCACTCGGCGCCCTTCACCGGGAAGTCGCGGCAGACCTCCGCCCCGCAGAGCGAGAAGATCCGGCGGCGGTAATCCGAGGACGCCATCGCGATCGACGGGAGGCAGAACGCGCGCGCCGCGAGGAAGCTCACGCCGTTCGTCGCGGCGACTTCTGCGTAGCGCTTCAGGATCGGCCCGTAAACCGAATCGAATTCGGTGAGAACGCCCATCGCCTCGGCGACGTTCGCGCGGCCGATCGAATCGCAGGCCTCGGCGAAGAGGCAGGCGTCGAGTTCGAACGACATCGGCGAAAACGCGAGGTTCGTGAGGTTGGTGACCGGTGCGACGACGTTGAAAACGTCGAGCCCGAAGGCCGACGTGCGCGCCGCGTGCGCGCACGCGCACGCGTAGAGCGCGAGCGCGAGAAAAATGGAGACGAGCTTTTTCATTGTCCGTACTGAAGCCGTTCGGCGAGGCGCTCGGGGAGGCCGGCGTAGCGAATCCGCGCCTGGGCGGAAGCGATGTCGTAATCAAGCCGGCGGAACGTTACCGTCCGCGTCGCGACGTCGTAGATTACGTACGCCGCCCGCGGGTCGCCGTCGCGCGGCTGCCCGACGGAGCCGACGTTGATGAAATACTTGCGCCCAGGCGGGAGTTTCATGTCCTGGGGGTCGATTCGGAAAACGCCGTTCATCGACTGCTCGTAGATCATCGGGCAGTGGGTGTGGCCGTGGAACGAAAGCGGCGTCTTCTGGTTGATGAAGTTCGCCTCGGCCTGAAGATTGTCGAAAACGTAGCCGAAGGTTTCCGGCCGGTCGTTCGTCGAATGGACGATCGTCATTCCCATCGTCACGACCTGATACGGGAGATCATGCAGCCACGCGAGCTCGTCCTCGGTCAGCTGGCCGCGCGTCCACTCGACGACCGCCGCCGCGTTCGGGTTGAAATCGGAGAGATTCTGAACCGACGAAACGTAGTGGTCGTGGTTACCTTTCACGACCGGGCAGCCGATTTCGCGGATTATCTCCATGCACTCGTGAGGGCAGGCGCCGTAGCCGACGACATCGCCCGTGCAGAGGTAATCGGTGACGCCCTGCGCCTGGGCGTCCTCGAGAACCGTCACAAGCGCGTCGATGTTGGCGTGGATGTCGCCGAGTATCGCGAATCGTTTAGCCATTATTTAAGGAGCGCTCCGGCGATCTGAAGGTCCTCGACCGTCGTGATCTTGAAATTCGGCTTGCGGTCCTCGTAGATCTTCACCTCGCCGCCCGCTAGCTCGATCGCCTGACAGTCGTCCGTCACCTCGGCGGCAAGCGTCTTGTACGCGTTCTTGAGCGCGCGGAGCTGGAACGCCTGAGGCGTCTGGACGGCCCAGAGTTTCTCGCGATCCTCCGTCCCAGCGACCGTCGTACCCTTCTCGACGCGCTTCACCGTGTCGGTCATGCGCCGGCCGACGGTCACCGCCGGACAGCGCTTCACCATCTTCACGACCTCGGCGATCGTCTCGCTCGTCACGAGCGGCCGCGCACCGTCGTGGATAACGACGTAGCGCGTATCGATGTCGCACGCGGCGAGGCCGGCGTTCACCGACTCCTGACGCTTCGCTCCGCCGGGGACGATCTTCTGGATCTTCGAGATTCCGAACATCCGGCAGACGGCCTTCGCGCCCTCGAGCTTGTCCTTGCGGACGACGAGGACGATCCGGTCGATCTCGGCGCAGCGCTCGAACGCGAGGAGACTCCACGCGACGATTGGCTTGTTGACGAGCGAGAGGAACGCCTTGTCGGTCCCGGCACCCATCCGCTCGGATTTACCGGCGGCGACGATTATCGCTGTAGTCATTGCACGTTCCTCCCGCAGCATTTCTTGTATTTCTTCCCTGAGCCGCAGGGACACGGATCGTTGCGCCCGACGGTCGGCTGAACCGTCGCGGCGCCCGGAATCGGCGCGGCCGAGGGCGCCGGAACGACGCGCGCGGGGCGCGACATCATCGACGCGAAGACGTCGGCGACGTTCTTCGAATTTTCGGTCCGGGAAACCGGCTTCGGCGGCGGCGGCGCGGGGCGCGCCGCTTCGACGCGCGGGGCTGACCTGTCGCCGTCGACCGAGATCGCGCTCTCGTTCGTCTGGGCCGCTTCGCGCTGGGCCGCCATCGAAGCGAGCATCCGGCGCATGTTGACGAGCGTCGCGGAGCGGAACTCGGAGCGGACGACGCCGGCCTTGATCGCGTCCATCAGCTTCTCGAACATTCCGAACGCTTCCTTCTTATACTCGACGAGCGGGTCGCGCTGGCCGTAGGCGCGGAGGTTGACGCCCTGGCGAAGGTCATCCATCGCGCGAAGGTAGCTCTGCCATTCGTGGTCGATGATATTGAGGAAGACGCCGCGCTCCATGAAGGGAAGCGTCTCCTGGTCTTCGCTCGCGCACTTGAGCTCGTACGCCTCCTCGACCTTTTTATAGACGAGGTCGCCCGCTTCGCCGGGCTTTCCGAGGAGCGGCTTAAGTTCATCTTCGGTGATCTGAATCGGGAAATTCCGCCCGATGAAGTCCATGAAGTCGCCGAGGAGCGGGCCCTTCGGGTCGATGAAGACGCGGTCGACTTCGTTGCGGACGATGTCGTTGATCACGTCGAGGACAGTTCCGTGAACAGTCGCGGGGTCGCCCATGAGAACGCGGGAGCGAAGCTCGTAGACGATCGCGCGCTGCTTGTTCATGACGTCGTCGAACTCGAGCGTGCGCTTGCGAACGGAGTAGTGCTGCTGCTCGACGCGGCGCTGGGCCGTCTCGACGGAGCTGTTGAGCCACTTGTGCTCCATCACCTCGCCTTCCTTAAGCCCGAGGCGCTGCATGATCCCCGCGATGCGCTGGGAGCCGAAAAGCCGCATGAGCTGGTCTTCGAGCGAGATGAAGAACTGGCTCGAACCGGGGTCGCCCTGACGCGAGCAGCGGCCGCGGAGCTGGCGGTCGATGCGGCGCGACTCGTGGCGCTCGGAACCGATCACGTGGAGGCCGCCGAGTTCGGCGACGCCTTCGCCGAGCTTGATGTCGGTGCCGCGGCCGGCCATGTTGGTCGCGATCGTGACCGCGCCCTTCGTACCGGCGAGCGCGACGATCTCCGCTTCGCGAGCGTGGTTCTTCGCGTTCAGCACCTCGTGCGGGATATGCGCGAGCTTGAGCATTCGCGAAAGGATTTCCGAAGTGTCGACCGTCACCGTTCCGAGGAGGATCGGCTGGCCCTTCTCGTGGCGGCGCGCGACATCGGCGATAATCGCCTTGAACTTCTCGCGCTGGGTGCGGTAGATCTGGTCGTTGCCGTCGACACGGTTCACCTTTTTGTTGGTCGGAATCGAGATGACATCGAGCTTGTAGATGTCCTTGAACTCGCGCGCCTCGGTCTCAGCCGTGCCGGTCATGCCGGCGAGCTTCTTGTAGAGGCGGAAGTAGTTCTGGATCGTGATCGTCGCGAAGGTCTGGGACTCCTTCTCGACCTCGACGCGCTCCTTCGCCTCGACCGCCTGGTGGAGGCCGTCGCTCCAGCGGCGCCCGGGGAGGACACGACCGGTGAACTCGTCGACGATGTAAACGTGGCCGACGCCGTTCTCGTCGTTCTGGACGACATAATCGACGTCGCGCTCGTAGAGGCAGTAGGCCCTGAGAAGCTGGTCGACCGCGTGGACGCGGTCGCTCTTCTCGGCGAAGGCGGCCTGGGCGTCGCGGCGGCGCTCGAGGCGGGCCTTCTCATCGAGCGAGGCGTCGCCGTCGATCGCGCTCATCTCCGCGGCGAGGTCAGGAAGAATGAAGAGCTTCGGGTCCTCGGGGCAGATCTTCTCGCAGCCCTTATCGGTGAGCGCGACTTCGCGCGTACGCTCTTCGATCGTGAAGTAAAGCTCGCCCTTCAGCTCGCGGGCGTGCTCCTTGAGCATTTCCGAGAGCATCTTGAGCTCGCCGTCCTCGTGAATCTTCCGGATCCCCGGATTCTCGAGGAGGTGCATGAACTGCTTGTGCTTCGGCATCGAGTGGTAGACCTGGTAGAGTCGGTCGCGGACCTTATCGGTATCGCCCGCGTCCCAGGCCCTCTTCGCGTCGGCGATGAAGTCGTTACACTGCGCCGTCTGGATGCGGACGATCGCGTCGACCATTCCGCGGAGCTCCATGTAGATATGGCTCGTCGACATCGTCGCGGGGCCGGAGATGATGAGCGGCGTACGCGCCTCGTCGATGAGGATCGAGTCGACCTCGTCGACGATCGCGAAATTGTGGCCGTTCTGCACCACCTGCTCGGGGCTCTGGGCCATGCCGTTGTCGCGGAGGTAGTCGAAGCCGAACTCGGAGTTCGTGCCGTAGGTGATGTCGCACTTGTACTGCTCGCGGCGCTCGGCCGAATCCATCGAGTTCTGGATGCAGCCGACGGTGAGGCCGAGGTACTTGTAGAGATGGCCCATCCACGACGCGTCGCGCTTCGCGAGGTAGTCGTTCACCGTGACGAGCTGGACGTTCTTCCCCGAGAGCGCGTTGAGGTAGAGAGGGAGCGTCGCGACGAGCGTTTTGCCCTCGCCCGTCTGCATTTCGGAGATCTTGCCTTGATGGAGGACGATGCCGCCGATCAACTGGACGTCGAAGGGAATCATGTTCCACTCGAGCGTATGGCCGCAGACCTCCTCCTTCGTCCCGACGAGATGACGGCACGCGTTCTTCACGAGCGCGAACGCCTCGGGGAGAATATGGTCGAGCGTCTCGCCCTTCGCGACGCGCTCCTTGAACTCGGCGGTCTTGCGCGGGAAGTCTTCGTCCGTGAAGTGCTTCGCCTCGTATTCCGCTTCGATTTCGTTGATTTTCCGAACGATCGGCCACAGTTTCTTAAGCTGCCGGTCGTTGCGGGTACCGAAAAGAAATTTCAAAAGGTTCATATCATGATATTATACCAAAAAAACTCCGGCTCGCCAATTCGGCAGGACCCGGAGTTTGAGTTTGCAGGGAAGTGACAAGGCATCATATCCGGAACTATTGTGTTAAATACATTAGTTCCGGTCGCATGCTTGCGCGATACTATTTAAGCGTTTTCGAGGCGAGCGCGCGATCCGTCTTCACGTCGAGTTTCAGGATTTTGAGCGCCGGGCCTTTGATGCACTGACCGGAAGGCTCGGTGACCGCGAGTTTCATCGCGTCCTCGTAGGCGGCGCCCGCGTCCTTGAGCCCCTTCCCGAGCGCTTCGAGTTTCACGAAAAGCCGGTCGACGTAAGTGACGAGGAGCTTCGCCTGGGCGACGATTTCGCTCGAATTGCGGTCGGAATTGTATTTCGCCCAGCCGATCGAGACGAGCTCGAAGAATCCGAAAAGCGTCAGCGGAGAAACGAGCGCGACATGGCGCTTGAACGCGTAGTCGACGAGTTCCGGCGCCTCCTCGACCGCCGCGGCGAGCGCCGCATCGCAGGGGACGAACATCGCGGTAAGCGGAATGAAGCTGTAACCGGCGCGAAGCGGCTCCTGGCGCCCCGGGTAATCGGCCTTGTAAAGTTCGTCGATATGGCGACGGACGCTATCGGCGTGTTCACGAAGCGCCTTGTTGCGCTCCGGCCCCGGCTCCATCCGGTACGATTCCTCGTATTTCGTCCAGCTCATCTTCGAGTCGATGATAAGAATCTTCTTCGAGCACGGGTCGAAGACCTGGTAGTCGGGGATTCCGCCGCCGGAGCCGGTCTGCGCGACGTAGTGGACGCCTTCCTTAAGCCCGCAGTTCTCGAGAACCTGACCGAGGATCGACTCGCCCCAGTTCCCCTGCTTCTTGTTCGCGCCGGTAAGCGCGTCGGTAAACGATTTCGCCTGCTGGCCGAAAACGAGCGAAGTATTCCGGAGCCCGTTGCAGAAGCCTTCCATTTTAAGCCCGATTTCGCCCTGGCACTTCGTCGCGGCCTCGGTCGCGCGGCGCATCGCGTCGAGCTGCTGGCGCATCGGCTCAAGGAGCGCGACGACTTCGCTGCGGTTGCGGGCGGAGAGTTCCTTTTCGCGCATTTTAAGCGCCTCGTTCGTGACGTTCGTCACCTTCTCGATCATCGCGGCGATCGATTCGCGCTGAGTCCGCTCGCGCTCGGCGCCGAAGCGCTCGTTCGCGGCGCGGTCGTCGGCGCGGGCGCGACGCTCGGCGTCGAGTTCGGCCGTGCGCCGCGCGAGTTTCGCAGCCATCGCGACCCACACCGCGAGCGCGCCGATGACGAACCCGCCGAGCGCGGATAGAACGATAATCAAAACGCTGTTCATCGCCTGTCAGTCAAGAATGCCCTTCGACGGCGCCTCGGTCTCATCCCACCACGAGCCCTTCGAGGCGGAGATGCGCGAAATCGGCTTCGTCGTGAGTTGCTTGCCCTTCGTCGAGGCGGCGCGGATCGGGACGATGTCCTGGTTCTCGGGCTTCCCGGTCTCGGGATTCGTGCGCTTGACCTGCTCCTTCGGGAGGAAGTACTGCTGGTGGATGCGCTGGCCCTTCGCGGGCTTGAACTTCACGTAGAGCGTATCGGGGCAGCCGGGCTGGAAGAGAAGGACCTTCGATTTCGGCTTCTCGGGCGCGAGACGGTAGTCGCGATTGCGGATGAGCCCGCCGAAGCGGAAGCGCTTCACGTAGCTGAAGCCGTAGCCGCCCTCCTCGTAGACGATCGTGTAGTCCTTCTCGCGGTCCTTTTCCTGGTCGTAGCGGATGATCGAGAGGAGGTCCTTGTCGACGAAGATCTTGTCCTCGGGCTGGACCTTCCGGAAGCGCCCGTCCTTCCAGACGAGAATGAGCTCGTCGAGCGAGGAGCACTTGAAGATCTCGTCGCCGCCTTTGAGCCCCGAGCCGACGTAGTTGTTCTCCTTGTCCCAGCGGATTGTCAGCTCCGACGCGGTAATCGCGCGGACGTCGACCTCCTTGAACGCGCCCGCCTCGATTTCGGTGATGCGCGGGTACTTCTTCGCGTATTCCTTGATGAGCCCCTTAAGATACTTCGTCACGAACGCGCGAAGGTGCTCGAGGTGATCCTTCACCTCGGCCTCCTCCTTGAGAACGCCCGCGATCTCCTCGCGGTTCTTCGAGATGTCGAAAAGCGAGATGCGGCGGATCGGGAGCTTGAGAAGCCGCGCGATATCCTCGTCGCTCACGTCGCGGCGGAGCTCGGCGCGGAACGGCTTGAAGCCCTCGAGGATCGTCGACTTGACGCCCTCCTCGGTCTTCTCCGATTCGATGCGCTTGTAGATGCGCTCCTCGATGAAGATGCGGTCGAGCGTCCGCGCGTGGAAAAGCTCGGAGAGCTCGTCGAGCCGGATCTCGAGTTCCTTCTTCGTGAGCTCGGTGAGGCGCTCGACGTTCTTCCGTAAAATCTCCGAAACGGTCATCAGCTTCGGCCGGCCGTTCTCGAGGACAATCGGGCGCGAGGAGAGCGACTTCTCGCAGTTCGTGAACGCGTAGAGCGCGGTGATCGCCTTGTCCTGGTTCTCGCCGACCGCGAGTTCGAGCTCGATCTTCACCTTGTCGCTCGTAAGGTCGTGGAGCTTCCGGACCGGGACCTTTTTCTTTTTGATCGCGTCCTCGATCGATTCCGCGATCGAGTCGGTCGTCTCGCCCCACGGGAGCTCGGTGATGACGAGCTTCGATTTCTCCTCCTTCTCGATCTTCGCGCGGACCTTGACCTTCCCGAGACCATCCTGGTAGTCGGAGACGTCCATGATGCCGCCGAGCTGGAAGTCGGGGTAGATCTTGAACGGCTTCTTCTGGAGAATCGCGATCTCCGCCTCGAGAAGCTCGATGAAGTTGTGGGGGAGGATCGCGGTCGATAGGCCGACCGCGATGCCGTCCGCACCAAGCATCAGAAGGAGCGGAATCTTCGCGGGGAGGTAGACGGGCTCCTCCTTTCGTCCGTCGTAGTTCGGGACGAAGGCGGTGGTCTTCTTGTTGAAGACCTCCTTTCGCGCGAGATCGGTGAGGCGACACTCGATGTAACGCGTCGCCGCGTGGGGCATGCCGGTCAGAAGCGAGCCGTAGTTGCCCTGGCCGTCGATCAGGTAACCCTTTCCTTCGCCCCAGAGCTTGTTCGCGAGAACGCAGATCGCGTCGCCGATCGAGGCGTCGCCGTGGGGGTGGTACTGCATCGCGTGACCGACGATGTTCGCGACTTTCGTATAGCGCCCGTCGTCCTTCTCCCAGAGGGAGTGCATGATTCGCCGCTGGACGGGCTTCAGACCGTCCTCGATCGCGGGAATCGCGCGCGAACAGATGACGTACGCGGAATACTGCCGGAAGTTGAAGTCATAGAGATCGCGCATCGGCCCGACGCCGGTGAGCCCTTCCTTCGGCTTCACCGCCTCCCTTTCCGGTTCCGCCTTCGCCTCCGCCTTCGTCTCCTTCGGCGCCTCCGCCGCGAACAGCTCCGGCTGATCGAAAATGCTCTTCGGTTCTTTCTTCTCGCTCATCTTTATCCACCCGCTAAATCTTATCTCTTATCTCTTATCTCTTTCTCAGAATTCCGACGAATCGCAGACGAGCGACTCCATGATGTAGTCCTTGCGCTCGGGCGTGTTCGAGCCCATGTAGAACTTGATCGTCTTCTCGACGTCGACGTCGTCGGCGCAGGTGACGGGCGTAAGGCGCATGTCCTCGCCGATGAAGTCCTTGAATTCCTTCGAGTTGAGCTCGCCGAGCCCCTTGAATCGCGTCGTCTCGCAGCCGCGCCCGAGCTTTTTCTGGGCGGCGTCGCGCTCGGCTTCGGAGAAGCAGTATATCTGCTCCTTCTTCGTCCGGACGCGGAAGAGCGGCGTCTCCAAGATGAAGACGCGCCCGTCGGTGATGAGCTGGCGGTAGAAGCGCATGAAGAACGTCGAGAGGAGCATCCGGATATGGAGGCCGTCGACATCGGCATCGGTCGCGAAGATGATCTTCGCGTAGCGGAGGTGGTCGAGCGTCTCCTCGACGTCGAGCGTCTTGATGAGGTTGAAGAACTCCTCGTTCTTGTAGAGGACGTCCTTGTTGAGCCCGCAGGTGTTGAGCGGCTTGCCGCGGAGGAAGAAGACGGCCTGCTTCGTCGCGTCGCGGGCGAGGCCGAGCGTGCCGCCCGCCGACTGGCCTTCCGTCAGGAAGATCATCGTGTCGTCGCCTTCGGGGCGGCCCGTTTTCTTGTCGAGCTTGTCGAGCTTCAGGTGCATCTTGCAGTCCTTCAGCTGCGGGACGCGGACCGAGACGGCCTGGGAGCGCTCGCGCGCCTGCTTCTTGATCGAGTTGAGCTGGGAGCGGATCTTCCCCGTCTCCTCGATCTTCGCGATCAGCTTCGCGGCCTCGGTCGGCGAGCGGTGGAGCGCGGCCTCGATCTCCTTCCTCATATCCGCGACGAGTTCCGAGCGGATATCGTTCATCACGAACTTGATCTTCGTCTGGCCCTCGAAGACCGGGTTCATGATCTTCACCGCGACGGCGCCGATAAGCCCGTCGCGGATGTCGTCGCCGTCGAATTTCTTCTTCGGGTCGAAATCGTTGAGCGCCTTCGTGAGCGCTTCCTTGAACGCGGTGAGGTGGGTTCCGCCGTCGGTCGTGTACTGGCCGTTCACGAACGAGTGGTATTCCTCGCCGAAGCGGTTCGTGTGGGTGAAGATGATCTCGAAGTTGCGCGCAAGGTTCTTCGTCTTGATGTGGAAAGGCGCGTAGAGCTTCTCGAACTGGGCCTCGTCGGCGATAAGATCCGCAAGGCCGTGGTCGGAGCAGTACTCCTCGCCGTTCAGCCGGATCGTGAGCCCCGCGTTCACGTAGGCGTACATCTTCATTCGTCTGACGACGTGCTCTTCGCGGACCTTGAAGTTCTTGAGGACGGTGACGTCGGGCTTGTAGCGGATGAAGGTACCGTTCGGCTCCTTTGTATCGCACTTCCCGCGCTTCTGCGAAACGAGCCGCCCTTCCTTGAAGAAGCCCTCCGAGAATTCGCCTTCGCGGAACGAGCGTATCTCGAAGAATTCGGAGAGCGCGTTCACCGCCTTCGTGCCGACGCCGTTCATGCCGGCCGAGAACTGGAAGTTCTTGTTGTCGAACTTGCCGCCGGTATTCATCTTGGAGACGCAGTCGACGACCTTCTCAAGCGGAATGCCTCGCCCGTAGTCGCGGACGGAAGTCTCGCCGGTATCGTAGTTGACCGTGACGTCGATCTTCTTCCCGTGGCCCATCACGAACTCGTCGATCGCGTTGTCGATCACTTCCTTCATCAGGATGTAGATGCAGTCGTGGTACATCGCGCCCGTTCCGGGCTCGCCGACGTACATACCGGGCCTCAGACGGATATGCGTAACCGGGTCGAGAGTCTTGATCGAATCGGCCCCGTAATTTTCAGTCGCCATCGCTTTTAAATCAATCCTTCCTTGGACATCAATCTTGAAACGGGGGTGCATTCTACCATAATCGGCTTGAAATTTTCAAGACCGCCCTTTCACCCCCGAGAGTTCACATACTCCCGGGAAAAGAAAAACGATCCCGGCATCACTCTGCCGGGACCGTTTTCACACCCGTAAGAATTTCAAGTCTCAGGCGCGGACGAGCTTCTTGACGCGCTTGAGCTGGGTCATCGAGCCCGCGAGCGCGAGGACCGCGAGGACGCCGGGGAGCGGCTGGCCGGACGGAGCGGACTCCTCTTCCTCCGCCGCCGAGGCGAAAGTAATCGTCATCGAATGGCTCTCGGTCCCGTAGCTGAACGCCTGGTCGTGGCCGACCACGTAGGTATCGGTCGCTTCGTCGTAGCTCACCGTGGAAGGATGAGCGCCGACGCACTGGAAATAGACCTTGTCGCCGACCGCGAGACCGTCGAGCGAGAAGGTGTCGAGGCCGTTCGCGAGGTCGGTTCCCATACCGCCCGAAGCCTTCTCGGCCTCGACGGTCTCGGTTTTTTCCTGATATTCCCAGCGCTTATTCCGCCCGTTGCCGACCTGAACCTTTTCGGTCGTCGTTTTGGTCGTAGTCCCGACGACGGAATACTCCATGAGCGACTCCATCGACGCGTCGCCGCGACCGCTGTTGGAGGTGTAGCTCACGACCGTGAACGAGAGCGCGTCGGCGTCGGCCGCCGTCTTCGTGACATACGCGCCGTTGGAGTCGCTGCCCCACTCGTAGCCGTACTGCATCGTCGCGTTGGCGCTCATCGCGAGCGCGACCGCCGCAACAGCCATCATAACTTTATCAATCTTCATTTTTTGCCTTCTTTCTTAAATCTTTGTTCCGAGCGATCCTTCCTCGCTCACACTGGGCACATAGTTTACCACTTCTAACATCCAAGCGCAATAGGGAAAGGTGAAAAAAATCACATATCACATAATTTAACATTTTTCTCTTCAACCTCACAAATACTCCCATCATGCTCCAAATCGACGGGGACTGTCCCCCTCAGAATCACGCTAAGGTCGCGCTTGCGCGACCGCAAAAAGGTACACACCGCAATGCTTCATGCTTCATGTTTCATGCTTCATGTCTAGGGGTCTGTCCCCACCTCCCTGTACACGCCTCCCTGCAGGACGCAACGCGCAAAAATGCCGTCGATAGAAAGTTATCAACAGCTTTCCGCCCATGGGGTCTGACCCCATGGGCGGAAAATCGGCATGTATATGACATTAATTACACGATATTACAGAAAGATGTAAATTATCCTTTTTAGCTTTTAACAAGCCCACGGGGACAGTCCCCCTCAGAATCACGCTAAGGTCGCGCTTGCGCGACCGCAAAAAGGTACACACCGCAATGCTTCATGCTTCATGTTTCATGCTTCATGTCTCGCCCCATCCCGCCCGCGTTTAGCGGCTTTCCAGGAAGTCCCTGAGCCGCGCGCGGGCGTTTTCCATTCCGTCCGGTGCCGCGGTCCGGAGCTGGTAAATCCGCCAGTCGCCGGTCTTCGCGCGGGAGCGGAAACGGAAGAAGCTCGCGGTCGCGTCCGTCTCGCTCGAGTACCACGCCCAGTTGAGCGCCGTCGTCTCGCCGCGCGAAACGAGCGCCTCCGAGACGACGATACGCCGGCCGCCGACCGTTTCCTCGCGCGCCGCCTCGGAGCGAACGCTCCATCCGGACGACCTCAGGCAGTGAGTCGCGGGATGCACTTCATGGACGTCGTCCCCGAGGCGGACTTCAAGAACATTCACCGTCCCCTCGCGGTTCGCGAAAACGTACTGCCGCGCGTCCGAGGTCGCGAAAAAACGCCTGAACGCGGCGTCCGGCTCAACGGCGCGACCGATGTACCCGCCGCGCGTTCCCGGCGCGAAATCGGGGCGGTAAGCTTCGACGTCGGCGGGAGCGGAACGGTCGAAGACGCGCTGCACCGCGAAGGCGGCGGCGAGCATCGCCGCGGCGAGCGCCGCGAGCGCGAGGATTCGCCGGGTCGCCCGCTCGCCGACGGGCGGGAGCTTCGCGAGACCGAAGAACGCGACCATCACGCCGACCGTCGCCGCGCCCTTCACGAGCCGCGCCGCAAAGACTGAGACGCCCGCGTAATTCGCGATCCAGTAGGTGGTCGACGGCACGGCGAGCGCGAGAAGCGCGTACGCGGGCGCGATGCGGATCGCCGCATTGACGCCGAAACCGGCCGCGAAAGCGAAGAACGAAAAGCCGAGCGCCGCGAAGATCGCGAGCGCGTTGATGCCGAGCGCCGTGAACACCCCGAACGCAGCGAGCGCGCCGAGCGCCGCCGCGAGCGCCGCAAGGCGGAAGCTCCGCGGTCCCGGGCCGAATCCCCGCCGGTTCATCGCGAACGCAGCGGCCGCGACGAGCGCCGCGAAGCCGAAGAGCCACGCGTCCGGTCGGTCGAGCGGAGAGCTTTTCCACGCGCGGAAGATGTAGCCGAGCTTCGCGAAGTAGAGCGCGAGCGACGCGATGAATCCGAGCGGTACCGATATTTTCACGAACATCGCCTCACGATTTTCCCCGCGCCCCAGACGAAAGCGATCGCGAGCGCCGCCTGGGCGTAGCCGAGCCCCGAGTGCCACGCGCCCGTGAGCACCGTCTCGCCGAGAACGCCGACGCCGAGAACGAGCGCGCCGAGCCGGATCGCGTTCGCGAGAATGACGGCGGGAAGCGTGAACGCCCAGGCGAACAGCGTCCAGCCGAGATTCTTCTGCAGATAGCGCTGGATGAGATACCCCGCGAGAACGAGGGCGAGAAGCTCCTCGATGCCGCTACAGGCGTCGGTGATCGCGATCGCCGTTTCGCCGAGCGAAATCGTTGTCCCGTCGTTCACTACGGGCGACCCGCAAAGCCGCAGGAATCCGACCGCGAGTTCCGTCGCGGCGAGGCGGAGCGGGTACCCGAACGCGAGCGCGATTTCGTCGCGGAACGGCAGGAGCGCGATCCAGCAGACGGCGACGACGAAGACGTCGACCTTGAGCCACCACCGCTTCATTTACGGCGCGGCCTCCCCCGCCGCCGCGCCCTGTTCCTTGAGCCGACGCTCGTAGCAGATCTTCGCGTTCGGGTCGTCCGGCGCCTTCGTGAACGCCGACCTCGCCGCGCGCATCGCCTTCTCGCCGTCGCCGGTCGCGGCGTAGAGCTCGGAGAGGTTCACGAGAACCGCCGGTTCGAAATCGTTGATCGACTCGTAAAGCGCGATCGCCTGCTCGTTCATATCCTCGAGCGCGAGCGCGCGGGCGAGCTTCCAGACGACCGCGCGATCGCACTTCGCGAGCTCCTCGATCAGCTTCGCCATTTTCCCGACGCTCGCGCCGCGCTTGAACTCGTCGTACATATACCGCGCCGTCTCGGCGTACGCGCGGCCGTGACAGTTGAAGAACCGCCCCGCGAGCGCGAGCGCGCGGCACTCTTCGGCGATGCGCGCGGGCGCCTCGTCGCCGCCTTCGAGGATATAGCCGCGGACCGACATCATCTTCGCCCACGGCGACCGGAAGTCGGCGCGGGTCGACGGCAGCGCGGCTTTGAGCGCCTCGCCGTCTTCCGCGATGTACGCGAGCGTCGCGTCGATGTAGTTCTTGAGAACGATGGTCGCGTAATTGTCGCGCTTGAAAAGCGTCTTCACCTCGGCGATGCGGTTAGTGTCGCCGACGATCGCGAGCCACTCGACCTGCTCGGCCGCGAGGGCCGGCGTCGGGAAGCGCTTCAGGTAAAGATCGTTCATGTCGATTCCTTCCTGAACCGCGCCGCTCGCGAGGAGCTCGCGCGCGAAAAGCGGCGCCGCCGCGAAATTGTCGAGCCGCGCCGCGTCGAGAAGCGCCTTGCGCGCCCCTTCGTGGTCGCCGATCGAGGCGAGAGTCTCGCCGTAGGCGATGAGCGACTCTAGCTTCACCATTTCGTTTTCCGAGACCGTGAACGGTTCGAGCGCCTTCGCGAAGGCCTGAATCCCCGCCTTCCCGCCGCCGAAATGGACGGCGACGAAGCGCACGAACTCGGACTCGCTCTCAAGCGAACGTTCCGCCGTGAAACGATTCCATCGCGCGACCGCGTCGACGCGCTTGCCGCTCATCAGGTCGGCGTATGCGAGAAGCGCCTCCTCGTCCGCGCTCCGGGTCGCCTTCGTCTGGAGAAAATCGCCGACCGCGCCCCAGTCGCGCGACTTTTCAAGCGCGCGGAGATAGCCGGCCGCGTATTCGGTCTTGAACTCGTTGAGTTTCATCGCCCGCCCGCGATAGCGCGCCTCGGTAAGCGGATCGCCCTCGCGTTCCGCGATATCGGCGAGCATGACGATCGCCGTTTCCGAGTTCGCGTCCCCGGCGAGGAATCGCTTCAGCTCGCGCTTCGCGTCGCCGTAGCGTCCGTCCGCGAACGCCGCCTGCGCTGCGGCCATGCTCGCGCTCCGTCCGCGCGCCATCTTCGCCGTCCGCGCGACGTAAAGTCCCGTCGCGAGAAGCCCCGCCGCCATCACGCCGATGACGGCCAATCTGATAATCGTCTTTTTCATCGAGCGCGGTATTATATCAAAACCGTCGACGCGGCGTCAGCCCGGGGAAAATTTGATATACTATCCCGCCATATGAAAACAGCAATCGTCAACGGACAGGAAATAACGGCCGACGCCGTCCATTTCGAACTCGACCGGCTCGTGAGATTCTACATGAGTCACGGCATGACCATGGAGGAAGTGAAGACGAATCTTCCGAAGCTCCAGGAAAAGGCGCTCGAACAGGCGATCGGGGCGAAACTCCTCCTCGCCCGCGCGAGCGAACTCGAACTCCCCGTCACCGCGGGCGACATCGACGCCGAGGTGAAGAAGGTCGTCGACCAGGTCGGCGGCGAAGAGAACTTCAACTCCGCGCTCGCCGCGCAGGGCGTGACGGAAGAGGCGTTCCGCCGCGAGCTCGAAAAAGGCGTCCGCGTCAACATGCTCGTCAATCAGGCGTGTAGCCACGTCGACGAACCGACCGAAGCCGAGGTCGAGGAATTCTACAAGGCCCACAAGGACGAGTACGTCGAGCCGCATCAGGTCCTCTGCCAGCACATCCTCGTCAAGGGGACTGACGACAAGGCCCTCGACAAGATCAAGGCGATCCGCGAGCGCGTCGTGAACGGCGGCGACTTCGCGGAAGAGGCGAAGAAGAACTCCGACTGCCCCTCCGGGCAGCAGGGCGGTTCGCTCGGCTGGTTCGGCCGCGGCATGATGGTTCCCGAGTTCGACAAGGCCGCCTTCGAGATGAAGAAAGGCGAAGTCTCGGGAATCGTGACGACCCAGTTCGGCTACCACATCATCTACAAAGCCGACGAGAAAGGCGGCGCGGTCCAGACGCTCGTCGACGTCCACGACCAGATCAAGGACCTCCTCCGCCACGAAGCCCGCGGCCGCGCGATGGACGCGTTCGTCGCCGAGCTCCGCGAGAAGGCGTCGATCGAATACAAGGAAGCGGAGCACCATTGCTCCTGCGGCCACGACCACCATCACCACCACGGTGACGGCGAGTGCCACTGCGGGCACCACCACGGTTGATCGCCGATTCATTTCGACGAATCGCCGATAAAAGGAAACGGCCGGATCGCGATCGATCCGGCCGTTCCTGTTCCTTCGATTCGTCTATATTCAGGCGAGCTCGCTCTTGAGAAGCGCGCGGGCGCTGCCGGGACCGGCGAGGAGTTTCTTGAAATAGCCCTCGATACGGTCCGCGAGCGGCGTCTTCGTGAGGTCGCTCCCGAAGATCGACGCATTCGCGAGGATTTCCCGGAGCTGGCCCCGGTACGAGGCGGGGTCGTTCCAGACGATGCCGGCGAGTTTCGCCTGAAGTTCGTCCTTGAGCGGATCGGCCGAAACCTCCATCGCCTCGCCCGCGTCGTTGACGGCGAGGAGATAGCGCATCCAGCCCGCGATCGCGAGCGGAATCGCGACGAGCGAATCGAGGTCCTTCCCGGCCTTCACGTAGCTCTTCACCGTCTCGCCGAAGCGGATGCCGACCTTCTGCGACGTATCGGTCGCGATGCGGCGGGGATCGTCGGGCATGAAGACGTTCGGAAGACGCTCATTGACGACCTCGTCGATGAACGCCTTGGGGGAGAGAATCCCCGGGTCGACGACGACCGGAAGACCTTCGACATAGCCGAGGCGCTTAACGAGTTTCACGATATCCTCGTCCTGCATCTCCTTGCAGATGAGAGTGTAGCCGAGGAGGCAGCCGTACATCGACATCGCGGTGTGGAGCGGGTTGAGGCAGGTCGTCACCTTCATCGTCTCGACCTTGTTCACCGTTTCGCGGGTCGTCATGTAGACGCCCGCCTTCTCGAGCGCCGGGCGACCGTTCGGGAACTTATCCTCGACGACGAGATACTGGGGCTTCTCGGCGTTGACGAACGGCGCGATGAAAGTTTTCTTCGAGGTGACGATCGGGTCCATACCCTCGATTCCCGCCGCCTTAAGCTGCTCCTGGACCATCGGATGGGGACGGGGCGTGATCTTGTCGATCATCGACCACGGGAACGCGATCGTCTTCTCGTCCTTCAGGTAATCGATGAAGCCCTGGTCGACGAAGCCGTTCGCCTTCCACGCCTCGGCCATCGTGAGGACGGAGTTCATCAGCTTCTCGCCGTTGTGAGAGCAGTTATCCATCGAAACGACCGCCATCGGGAGCTTCCCGGCGTTGTAGCGTTCGAGAAGAAGCGCCGCGACGATCGCCATCGCGTGGCGCGCGGCCTCGGGGCCTTCCTTCATATCGGCCTCGACGACGGGCATGTACGCGCCGTCGGGTTTCTTGAGCGCGTAACCCTTTTCGGTCACGGTGAAGGAAAGCATCTTAAGTGACGGCGCGCGGAAGATCTTCTTCAGCTCCGCCTTCGCGGCGGAATCGGCGAAATTCGCCTTGATCCCCTTCGCGACGCCGGCGAGAATCTCCTTCGAGGTCGTTCCGTCGGGGTTGAGGAGGACGTTGAGTGTAAGGTTGTCCTGCTCGGTGTAGATCTTGTCAATGATATCGTAGTCGAAAGTATCGCAGGCGATGATACCCGTCTTCTGAACGCCTTCATTGAGGAGCCGCTGGTTCAGCGAGCCGATAAAGCCGCGAAAGATGTTGCCGGCGCCGAAATGGACCCACTCGGGCTTCTCCTCGGTCGCCTTGCGCATCGCGGCGACATCGAACTTCGGAAGCTTGACGCCGGCCTTTTCCCAGGCCGCGGCGTCGTTCTTTACGGATTCAAGCGAAAGTTTCATGAAGTCGTTCCTTTCAGATTGAAACTGATTTTATCATATCCGGCCGCGGTCCGAACTACCCGATTAGTCTATTGACTATCGAGCGGGCGCGTCATCGCGATTTCCGGGCAGGTGAACGGGTCGGTGTGCTTCGTACAGTTGATGCAGCCGGTGTAGAGCTTGTGCATGACCTTCGTCTTCGGAATCTCCGAAAAGCCGAGTTCGCCGAAGAACTTCGGCGCGAAGGTGAGAACAAGCACCTCGCGGGCGTTGAAAACGGCCGCGCGCGCGATCACGCCCTCGACGAGCCGGCGACCGACTCCGTGGCGACGGTACGGGAGACGCACCGCGACCGACTGGATCTCGACCGTCGCCGCCTCGTGGTCGCCGATTTCCGGGTGAACCTGAAACGCGGCGCAGCCGACCGTCTCGCATTCCATCTCCGCGATCAGGAAGCGGTCGATGTTCTCGACGATATTCCCCATCGAGCGGGGCACGAGCAGATCGCGATGAAGATGGATGAGCGCGAAAATCTTCTCCGCGTCCTGAAGCCGCGCCGGGCGGATTATCGGTTCACTTGCCATTCGAACGGAATACGAATTTCTTCTGGAAGAAGTACGAAACGAAAAAGAGGAAGGTTTCGCAGACGATCTTCACGACGGTCAGTACCGCGCCGTCGAGCCCGAGGACGCACGCCGCGCCTTCGGTGAGCGCATAGCCGCAGCCGAGAATCGCGAGGACGAGCGCGAAATAGCGGAAATAGCTCGAGTGTCCGGCGCCCGGCGCTTTCACCGGACGGAAGACGAGAAAGCGATTCGCGAAATAGTTGAAATGGGATGAAAGGAAGCGAGCGATCACAAACGACACGAGGAGCGAATCGCGTCGCACCATTCCGCCGCGCGCGAGGAGCCACATCGAGAGCGCGAAGACGCCGTTATCGAGGAGAAACCCGAGAATCGAAGTAAGACAAAAACTGAAAAGCGAGCGATAGATCCGAATCGAATCGAGAAGCGGGTTGAAGTGGCTCGTCGCGTTCTCGTCGATGTAAACGGTCTCGATCGGAATCTCAAGCGGACGCGAAGGATGGTGCTTCGCGTCGGCGAGCATCGCCATCTCGTACTCGTAGCGTTCGCCCGGAATCGACGCGACGCGCGAGAGAAGACCCGCGGGAATTCCTCGTAAGCCGGTCTGGGTATCACGTACGCGAAGCCCCGTCATCAGAAAGAAGAACGTCCGCGTCCAGAAGTTCCCGAAACGGCTCCGGAACGGAACCTTTCCCGAAAACGAGCGGACTCCGAGGACGAGTCCGTCGCGGTGAGTCGAAAGCCCGTCCGCGACCTTCGCGATATCCCCGGGCGTATGCTGGCCGTCGGCGTCGGCCGTGATGACGTCGCCGCCGCCCGTCTCGGCGATGTATTTGAAACCGGTCTTGAGCGCCGCGCCTTTACCGCGGTTCTTTTCGTGAACGAGAATCTTCTCGACATACTTCGCAGCTGCGGGAAAAATCTCCTTCCCCGTCGTCGAACCGTCGTCGACGAGGATGATACGCGAAAAGCGCTCCCTCAGTTTCGGAAGGAGCGCAATGAGTTTCCCGTCGGGGTTGTACGCGGGAATAAGTATGGTCAGAGATTGTCCCACCTGGCGGCGTCTTTCATCTTCTTCGCGCGGGCCTGGATCGCGAGATAATCCGTCTTGTATCGGAAGAGATCGGCGCAGAATTTCGCGGAGAAGAAGACGAGCCCCGAATTACGGACGGACTGATACAGGTCCTCGGGCGTCTCGGCACGGCGCATAAGCTCGGGGAGCTTCGCCATCGCGTCGGTCGCGACCGCGCCGCCGTCGATCGAAACCGAAGCGTAGCGGGCGGAAACCGCGACGATGCCGCCGGAACGCAGCCGCGCGTCGATGCGCTCGCGGGCCTTGTCGATCCGCGCGAGGAGCGCGTTCGACTTTTCGTTCGGGACGAATTCGCCGTCGAAGGAATAGGTGACGGTCGCGACCGGCTTCTTCGGGCGGGCCTTGAAAGACGATTTTTTCTTCTTCGCCTTTTTCTCTTTCTTCTTCGGCTTCGGGTCGTCGTCGAAGAGGTCGTCGAGCGCGCTCGAGGAATCGTCGTCATCGTCGTCGTCATCCGCCTCGTCGTCCGAAGAGGAACCGGAGTCACCCCAGAGGTCGTCTTCGCCGCCGCCGGCCGCCGGAGCGTCGCCGCCCGCCGGCGCCTCGGTCTTCGTCGCCACCGCGCCGGCCTGGGTCTTGATGAATTCCTGCCAGGAAATTACGTCGTTCGATATCTGAAAACCGTTGATCCTAAGAACCGTTCCGTAGCGCTCGACCTTGTACGGCGGCAGGACGAACTTGCCGTCGATGAAGACCCAGCCCTTGTCGAACGGCCGACCGACCGACGCCTTGAGCGCCTTGAGCGAAGCGGGGACGGGACGGCGGAAATTATTCGGTATCTTCTGAGCGGGGCCCTTCGCCGCCGGAGCGGCCGCGAGACCGAACGCGCAGGCGACGACCAGCGCCGCGAGAATCGCTTTCAGTTTTCCGATCATGTCTTTTCGTTCCTTTCGCTTCGCTTTAAAAAGCCCCGCCCTGCCGTAGCGCGGAGTCCCCGGAACCGTCGTTCTCAAGTAGTGACCCTAGGGCCCCTTTCAAAAATGTCGGTCGAAGAAATTTCCGCTTAATCCGCGTGCAGGCCAGAGCCCACGTCCTTTATGAAATCAGCTTTCCCTCACTTCGATGCCGGCGGTAGACTTGAGCGCGTCGACGACGCGCGCGAACACGCGGCCGACTTCGTCGTCGGTGAGCGTCTTCTCCGCCGAGCGGAACTCGAGGGCGTAGGCGACCGAGCGCTTTCCGTCCTTCAGCTCCTTCGATTTGAAGATGTCGAAGATCTCCACCTTCTGAAGATCCCTGCCGCCGTTCTTCCGAATCGTCTCGACGATCGCCGCGTTCGTGACGCTCGGCTCCGCGATCATCGCGATGTCGCGGCGGACGAGCGGGAACTGCGGGACGGGCGTCACGCGGCCGACCTCGGCGAAGCGCTTCAGGATCGGCTTCGCCTCGATCTCGCAGAGCGCCATCTGGGTCGTGAGGCGGTACGGGTGGCGCATCTTCGCCGAGAGCGCGCCGAGCTGGCCGACGACCTTGCCGTTGACCTTGACGGCGAGCGCGGCGCCCTTCGCGAAGGCGGGATGGTCCGCGGGCTCGAATTCGACCTTGCCGACGTGGAGCCGCGCGAGGAGCTCGGAGACCGCGCCCTTGAGCCAGAGAACCGCTTCCTCCTCGGTCACCGCCGCGCGGCGGTCGAGCATTCCGCGGCCGACCGGGCCGACGAAACCGAGCGAGAGCATTTCCTTCTCGCAGGGAATCGGCTTCACGTCGCCGCCGCCGTTCGGCTTCGCGACGTAGAAGACCTTGCCGAGTTCGAAGAGCTTCGCGGTCTCGAGCTGGTGCGAGGCGTTACGCCCGAGCGAGCCCATGAGCTGCGGAAGGAGCGAGTCGCGCATCACGCCGTATTCCGCCGAGACGGGATCGGGAATGACGAGCCGGCGATCGGCCGCGCGCGTATCGAAATCGTCGAGTTCCTTCTTCGAGAGGAACGAGTAGTGCATCGCCTCGGTGAAGCCGAGCGCGAGGCAGAGCTCGCGGACGCGGCTCCGCGCGCGGAACGGCGCGTCGGAAAGCGGCGAGACCGAAGGCGCGGAAGGCATCGTGTCGGGGATGTTGTCGAGCCCGTAGACGCGGGCGATCTCCTCGACGAGATCCGCCTCGAGCTCGAGGTCGTAGCGCCAGCTCGGGATCCCGAAGGCAACCGACGACTGACCGGCGTAAAGCCCGTTCGTGCGCGGCTCGAGGCCGAGCGACTTGAGGATGAAAACCATCGCGTCGTTGCCGACCGGAATGCCGATCAGCCTCCGCGCGCGCTCGAAGTCGAGCGTCACGTCTTTATTGTACCACGTGACATTCGAAGAATCGACGAATCGATAAATCGAAGAATTCTCCCCGCGGTTATCGACGTCGATCACACCCTTCGCGATCTTCGCGTTCCCGTACTTCTGGAGGAGGTGCGCCGCGCGGCGGCTCGCGTAGTCGGCGAGATTCTTGTCGACGCCGCGGATGTAGCGGTAGCTCGCCTCGCTCGCGAGGCCGAGCTTCGTCGCGGTGTACTTCGTCGAGGTCGTCTCGAAGAGCGCCGACTCGAGCATCACCGTGGTCGTTCCGGGCGCGATCCCGGAATTCTCGCCGCCCATGACGCCCGCGACGGCGTTCGGCTTTTCGGAGTCGCAGATTACGAGCATCGAAGGATCGAGCTTACGAGTGACGCCGTCAAGCGTCATCATCTCCTCGCCTTCCTTCGCGTCGCGGACGACGATCGTCCGGTCCTTGAGCGTCGTATGGTCGAAGGCGTGGAGCGGCTGGCCGAGCTCGAGCATCACGTAGTTCGTGACGTCGACGGCGAGGCCGAGCGAGCGGACGCCGCAGAGCTCGAGGCGCTTCGCCATCAGCTCGGGCGAAGGCGCGTCGGGCGTCATCGCGGTGACGACGCGCGCCGTGTAGCGCGGGCACTTCGCCGGGTCTTCGACGACGACCTTCACTTCGCTTTCGACGGGCGTCGCCTCTTCGGTGAAATCGACGGCCGGCATCGTGAGCGGGCGGTGGAGAATCGCCGAATACTCGCGGGCGAGACCGACGATCGAGAGGGCGTCGGGTCGGTTCCAGGTGACCTCGATATCGAAGACGACCTCGGGCTTCGGGAGCGAGGCGACGTCGCGGACGAGCGCGCCGTTCGGGGTCTCGGCCGGGTACTCGATGATCCCCGCCTCGCCCGCGCCGATGTGGAGTTCCTTCTCGGAGCAGCACATGCCGAACGACTCGACGCCGCGGAGCTTCCCTTTCTTGATCTTCTCGCCGAATTCGGGAATCATCGCGCCGATCTTCGCGAACGCGGTCTTGATTCCCTTGCGCATATTCGGCGCGCCGCAGACGACCTGGAAGGTGTCCTTCCCGTCCGTCACCTTGCAGACGTGAAGGTGATCGGAATTCGGGTGCGCCTCGCACTCGAGAACCTCGGCGACGACGATCAGGTCGGAGAGCGTTTCGCCGCCGACCGTTTCGATCGATTCGACCTGAAGGCCGGCGCGGGTCAGCTTCTCGGCGAGTTCCGCGGGCGCGATGTCGTCGACCTTGACGAAATCATTAAGCCAGCTCAGCGGGAGTTTCATTCTTCACTTCCTCTTTCTTTTCTTCTTCCACGGGCGCGGCGGCCGGTTCCTCGGCCTTCGGTTCCTCGACCTTCGGTTCCTCGGTATTCGGCTCTTGCGCCTTTTCTTCTACAACTACAGCTTCTTTCCCTACAACTGCAGCTTCCTTCTCCGCAACTTTCTTCGCCTTCTTCTGCCACTGCGGGCCGTACTTCGGGTTCTTCTCGACCGGCGAATAGACGCCGTTCGTGAACGCGACGATGTGGCCGGTCGAAGCGAGCCAGTCGAGGTGCTTCGCCTTCTCGGCGTCCTCGCCCGCGATCACGACCTTCGGCTCGCACGGATTCTCGGCGATGAACTTCGCGATTTCAGCGAGCTCGGGAATCGCGTGGGCCGTGTCGAACTCCTTGAGCTCGTGGCCGACGACGAATTCGGGACCGCGGGAATCGTTCGCGCGGAAGAAGGTCATCTTGCGGTGATGGAACGCGCCGCGGAGGGCGTAGATCATCGCGTAAGGCGCGCGGCGCTCCGCCTCGAGCGCGTCGCGGACGGCCCAGACGAGCGGCTTCACCGGCGAATTGAGCGCGACGGCGGCGGAAATCATGAGCGCCTTCGGCTCGTCGAGGAGATTCGGGAGAATCGTCCTTCTGAACTCGCCTTCGGCCTGTTCGCGCGTCAGCGTCGGAGCGCCTTCGGCGGCGCCCTTCGCGGTGAAGACGGTCTTTTTAACGGCGCTCTTGCGCCACTCCTCGATCGCCTCCGCCTCGCGGACCATCACGATGCGCGAGCGGTATTCCTGCTCGCTCATGTCGGGATAGCGCGTACGGATCATCTCGCGGACGTTCGCGTTGAACTCGTGCGCGTTCGGCGGCCCGAGAAGAACGCCCGAGAGCCCGCACTTCGCGACGCAGCTGAAATTGCCCTTCGGCGGTTCGACCTCGATCTCCTTCGCGTCGTAGTAGTCGCCGAGGTGCGCGGCGAGAACGTGTTCGACGACGTCTTCCGGCTTCGTCGAAGCGAACGAGCACGCCTTGCACTGGTGGAACTTGAGCGCCGGGCCCTCGACCGCCTTCCCTTCCGCGTCGAGCGTCTTCTTCGGCGTAACTTTAAGGAGAATCGACTCGGGGTTGTCGAGGAAGAAGTAGGCTAGGTCCTTGAGCTTGTAGGCGTGATAGTCCTGCTGGAGCTTGCGGATGATCGTTCCGAGCGCCTTCGTGTCGGGGAGTATCTTCACGTCGCACTCGAGCGGACGCGGACGCTCCTCGAAACGCGGGCGGCGCTCGCCGAACGGCTTGCGCGGCCCCTGGGGTTTGCGGTCGGAGAAAGGCCTGCGGTCGCCCTGCGGCTTCGCCTTGTTGCCCTCTCTGCGGTCACCGAACGGACGGCGGCCCGCGTCCTCGCGGACGGGGCTCGTTTTGCCGACGGTCACCCCGGCTTCCTTGCGCGCCCAGTCGGGCGTGAAATCGAAGGTGCCGAGGTCCAGCTTAGTATCTATCGTTTCCATCGCTTAAACATTGTATCATTTTCGCGTTTTTTCGGCAATTGCCGCGACTACATTCGTTCGATGCTGGCGCCGAGAGCCGATAGCTCGCGCTCGACGGCGACATACCCGCGGTCGATGATTTCCGCGTTCAGAATCCGCGACTCGCCCTTCGCCGCGAGCGCGGCGATGACGAGCGAAATGCCGGCGCGGATATCGGGCGAACTCACCTTCCCGCCGACGAGCTGCGACGGTCCGGTGACGACGACGCGGTGAGGGTCGCACTGAACGATCTTCGCGCCCATCTGGATGAGTTTATCGACGAAATAAAGCCGCGACTCGAACATCTTCTCGAAAAAGAGACAGGTTCCGCGCGTCTGCGTCGCGAGAACGATGAGAACGCTCATCAGATCGGACGGGAACGCGGGCCAGATGCCGTCGGAAACGGCGGGGATCGCGTCGCCGAGATCGTAGCGCATCTTGAGCCGCTTTTTCGGGACGTAGTGAAGCGTCCGTTCCGTGTGGTTGATCTGCCACGTGACGCCGAAACGGCGGAACGCGCCTTCAAGGACCGCGAACGGCGCGGGATCTATCCCGGTAAGCGTAAGTTCGCCGCCCGTCACCGCGGCGGCCGCGATGTAGCTCCCCGCCTCGATGTAGTCGCAGCCGACGCGCGCTTCGCAGCCGTGAAGCGCCTCGACGCCTTCGACGCGGATCAGGTTTGTCCCCGCGCCCTCGATCTTCGCGCCCATGAGCGAGAGCATGTTCGCGAGATCGGCGATGTGCGGCTCGGAAGCGGCGTTGTAGATCTCGGTTCTGCCCTTCGCGAGCACGGCGGCCATGAGGATATTCTCGGTCGCGGTGACGCTCGCCTCGTCGAGGAGAATCTTCGCGCCCTTCAGTTCGCCCTTGAAGCGCAGCGTCTTCCGCCCGGCGACCGCCTTCGCGCCGAGCGCGCGGAAACCGGCGAAATGGGTGTCGAGCCGGCGGTGACCGATCGCGTCGCCTCCGGGCGGCGGGAGCGAGGCGCGGCCGTAGCGGGCGAGGAGAGGTCCCGCGAAAAGAAAACTCGTGCGCATGCGCGAAGCGAGCTCCGCGGCGATTTTAACCGTCTTCAGCTTCGGCGTCGAAAGCGTGACGCTCCCCGCCTTCAGGTCGCGCGTCACCTTCGCGCCGAAACCGCGCGCGGCCTCAAGCATCGCGGCGACGTCGGCGATATCGGGAACATTGACGAGCGTCACCGGTTCGGCCGTGAGGAGCGACGCCGCGATCATCGGGAGCGCGGCGTTCTTGTTGCCGCTCACGGCGTGAACGCCCGTGATCGTGCGCCCTCCGCTGATGACGAGGGTGCTCATTTCGCGAGCGCGTCGATTGCCTTCGTCTCGCCGAAGACGATTATCTTGTCGCCGTCCTTGAGCGCGTCGTCGGCTTTCGGGATAAGCGTCTTCGAAGGTTTCGACGGCTCCGGCGACGGGCGGCGGATGCAGAGTACCGTGAGCCCGGTCCGGTTGCGGAAGTCGGCTTCGGCGAGAGTCTTTCCGAGAAAATCGGACGGGACCTCGACCTCGGCGATCGAAAATCCTTCCGACACCTCGAGAAGATCGATTATATCGTGATTGACGATCGTCTTCGCGAGGCGGTTCGCGCTGTCGCGATCGGGGTAGATCACCGTATCGGCGCCGATGCGCCTCAAGATCTTGCCGTGAAGCTCGCTCGTCGCCTTTGCGATCACGTGGGGAATTCCGAGCTCCTTGCAGTTCGCGGTCGCCATCATCGAGGCCTCGATGTTCGAGCCGATCGCGACGACGACGATATCGCACTCGGCGAAGCCCGCCTCCTCGAGAATGTGCGGCTGGGTCGCGTCGCCCTGAAGCGCGGTCGCGAACTCGCTCGCCTGCTGCATCGCCGGGCGCTGGCGGTCGAGAATGACGACCTCAGCCTCGGCGTTCGAGAGCGACTCCGCGAGCGAGGTCCCGAAACGGCCCGCGCCGATAATCCCTACACGCTTCATTGTTCGAGCTCCATTTTCTTCGCTTCGCGGATAAGCCCCTGGGAATAGGGATGCTTCGGGCAGTTGAAGAACGCCGCCGGGTCGTCGGTCGTCTCGATGACGCGGCCGTCCTTCATCACGGCGAGCTTCGTCGCCATCTGCGAAACGACGCCGAGATCGTGGGTGATGAGGAGAACGCCGGAATTCGCGCGGTGGAGCGCCTTCATGAGCTTCAGGACCTGCGCCTGAATCGTCACGTCGAGCGCCGTCGTCGGCTCGTCGGCGATGACGAGATCGGGGCCGAGCATAAGCCCCATCGCGATCATGACGCGCTGCTGCATGCCGCCCGAGAGTTCATGCGGATACGCCCGAGCTCGGGTCTCCGGGTCGGGAATGCCGACCTTTCCGAGCCACTCGAGCGCCATCGCGCGCGCCGCGGCCTTCGACATGTCCTCGTGGAGAAGAATCGTTTCGACGAGCTGATCGCCGATACGGTGGAGCGGCGAGAGCGACCCCATCGGATCCTGGAAGATGACGCCGATTTTCTTGCCGCGAAGCCCGCGCAGTTTCGGGAGCGGCATCGTGAGCATGTCCTCTCCGTCGAGGAGAATGCGGCCTTTCGGGTAGAACGCGGGCGGACTCGGGAGAAGCCGCGCGACGCTCATCGATACGGAGCTCTTGCCCGAGCCCGATTCGCCGACGATTCCGAGCACCTCGCCCCGGTCGAGCGACAGATTGACATCGACCGCGGCGGCGTTCACATCGCCGTCATCGTTGCGGAACGATACGGAAAGATCCTGGATTTCAAGAAGCATAACCTTGATATTTTACCATAATGACCGCGCGCCCTCAAACGCGGGCGAACTGGAGTTTACCCATTTCTTGGTCAGGCAAACCCACTTGCCATCAGATTCGACC
>R26__coassemble_319_pt1 | contig 31710 bp, 21 predicted proteins | sample R26__metabat2_high_PE_025 | metagenome-assembled genome bin R26 | reverse complement strand
GGGTGAGAGGGTGAGAAGTTGTAGCTGTAGAAGAAGAAGGACGGGAACGGTAAACGAGAAGGAGCGAGAGGAGGACGAAGACGGCGAGGACGCCGAGGATCACCTTCGCGTAGGGGCGGGCGCGCTCGATTGCGGATTTGTCGGAGTCGAACATCAGCCCGCGGTTCGCATCGGCGTTGATCGCCGCGAGCGCGGCGCGGCAGTCGAGCTCCGGCCCCGCGTCGGAGAGGAGAATCCCGAGGAAGCGCCGCTGGACGAGGTCGCTCGCCGCCTGCCAGAAGCCGACCCACGGTTCGGTGACCGGCTTGATCTTCCCCGCGTCGATGTCGGCGTACATTTCGCGGATCGCCGGCGGAACGGTAGCGATCTCCTCCGTGAAGCCGAGGCGCGCGAGGTCCTTCGGGTCGCACCACATCGCGCGCCCTTCGGCGACGTTCCGGCGGATGTCCTCGTCCGCGAGCTCCGGCGAAGCGAGCGCCTCAAGACACTCGAAGACCTTCTCGCGCTCCTCGCGCGGACGGCGCGAGACCGATTCGCTCATCGCGTAGAAGTGGCGGTGGGCCTGGATGACGCGGACGCCGCCCGGTCCGTCCGCCGCCGGGAACGGCATGAGTCCGAGGAGCTTCGCGTCCATGTCGTAGGTCTCGGTGATCCGCCGGACGAACTCCTCGCCGCCGAACACCATCGCGATTTCGCCCGCTAAAAACGGCTGGCTCAAATCGTCCGCGGTCGAAAGAGTCGGGAAGCCCCTCACCGTCCCGAGCCGCACGAGCTCCTTGAGGAACTCAGCCGCCTTCACCGCCTCTTCGCAGTCGAAGCAGGCTTCATATTTCTCATCAACCTCACCACCATCCCCGTCCTCGCACTTTTTCACTTTTCCTTTTTCATTTTTCACTTTCACTACGTCTCCGCCCGCCGACTGAACCCACGGAAGGAAGCCCCACGGCCGGTTCTCGATCGCGAACGCGCGGCGCCCGGGAACGGTAATCTTCACGCACCAGTCGCGGAACTCGCTCCACGTTCGCGGCGGGCTCTCGGGGTCGAGCCCCGCGGCCTTCACGATATCCTTCCGGTAGACGATTCCGTAATACGCGATTCCCGGCGTCGGGAGAGCCCAGACGTGGCCGTTCTTCGTTCGAACTCTGTCCCAGAGGGAAGTTGTTGTAGTTGTAGGGGCGAGAGTTGTAGTTGTAGGAGTGGGAACGGAAGCTGCAGGGGAGGATGAGGAAAGGAACTCGTCGAGGGGATAGACGAATCCCTGGTCGATGTCGTGGCGGAGGATGTGGAACCAGGCCTTGTAGATGTCGGGGGCGGTGCCGCCCGCGAGCGCGAGCATGAAGGTCGAGCGGCCGCCGGCGCCGGGAAGGACGAGGCCGCCCCATTTCACCGGCGCGATTTCCGGGTCCGCCTTCGCGAGCTCGAGAATCCGGCGCGTCGGCGGCGAGTCCGGGCGGTCGGGGTCGTACGAGAAAAGAAAGCTCACCTCCGTCTGAGCGGAGGCGAGCATCGGCGCGATTACGAGCGCGGCGAGAAGCTTACTTGTTCTGCTCAAGCGAATCCTGCAGCTTTCCGAGCATTTCGCGCATCGCGGCGGACATCTCGATCCGGGTTTTGAAGATCTCGGTCGGCATCTCGGCGCGCTGGAATTCCTCGATGAGCGCCGAATATTCCTTCACCGTCTTCTCGACGAACGGGCGGCACATGACGCGGATTTCATCCTCGCTCTTACCTTTGTCCTTATTCTGGCGGTAGATCTCGTCGCACTTCCGCATAAGCCCCATGATCATCTTCCGCCCGCGGTTCTCGTAGGGTTTGAGCCACTTCTGCTCAAGCGCCTCGGCGTCACGGATCTCCGGACCGCGCTTGCGGACGTCCTGCATGAATTCGATGTACTTCGCGGCGCCGCCTTCGCGGTAGCCGGACTTGACAATCAGCTCGCCGTTCGAGTCCTGAAGGAGCGCGGTCGGAAAGCCGTGGATATCGAACTTCTCGACGAGCTTCGGGTTCTCCTTCTTCGCGCGCTCGGAAAGGACTTCCTTGTTCGACGGCGAGTCGATGAATACGAGTTCCCAGTCGTCCTTGAGCGCCGCGGCGAAGGTGCCGTCCGAGAAGACCTCGTTCTCGAGCTTCATGCACCACCCGCACCAGTCGCTCCCCGAGAAGCAGACGTAAATATACTTTCCGGACTCCTTCGCCCGCGCGAGCGCCTCGTCGTAGTTATCGCCGAACCCCTCCGGCGTCGACGTCTTCCCCATCACCATCATCGGCACCAGCGCCATCACCGCAATTATCTTCTTCATCATTTCCCCCTTTTTTTTTCTACTCTCTACTCTCTTATCTCTTATCTCTTATCTCTTATCTCTCGAGCACATCGCTCACCATTCCCCTCGCGACCTTCCTCGCTGTCGCCTCGTCCTTGAGCGCGGAGAGTACGACGAGCGCGAAGAGGAGCGACGAGCCCGGGCCCTGGCCGGTAATTACGTTCCCGTCGGCGACGACCGGAACGTTCGCCGACTGACGGTCGAGTTCCATGACGCATGTCGGATAGACCGTAATGTGCTGCTCCGGCTCGAGAACGCCCGCCTCGACGAGAACCGTCGGGGCGGCGCAGATCGCCGCGATCAGCTTCCCCGCCTCCTTGTAGCGGTGGAGAAGCTCGAAGACGGCCGGTATCTTCAGATTTCCGGTCCCGGGCCCGCCGGGGAGGATTATCGCGTCGACAGGCTCGGGATCGAGTTTCCCGAGGAGCGCGTCGGCCTTCACGGTTATCCCGTGGCCGCCCGCGACCTCGAGCGAGGAGCCGACCGCGGCGGTCGTCACTTCGACTCCGCCGCGCCGGAGAACGTCGACCGCGGTAAGCGCCTCGATCGGCTCGAAACCTTCCGCCATCAGCACTATCGCCTTCGCCATTCCTTTCTCCTTTCTATCGCTTCTTCTTCCAATCGCACTAAGCACTAGGCACTAAGCACTAGGCACTAGGCACTAGGCACTAGGCACTAGGCACTAAAAGCACTCAGTCGACGTTCTTCGCGACGTTGCACTTGAGCTTGCGGCCGAGGAGTTCCTTATCGTCGAGCGCGGCGACCGCGGCGTCGACTTCGGCCTGGTTGGGCATGTGGACGAAGCCGAAGCCCTTCGACTTCCCGTTGTAGGGGTTCGTGATGATGCGCGCCGAGTTGACGGTACCGAACGCCGCGAATTCCGCGCGGAGCTGCTCCTCGGTGAGGTCGTAGCTCAGGTTCCCGACATAGATCTCGATCGAGCCGTCCGCGGGCGCGGGATGGCGCTTCTTGAACTTCTGTTCGCCGTCGCGCGGGCCCTTCTCGAACTTGCGGGCGCTGTCGCCGCCCTTCTTCGAGCACTTGCAGGAGCAAAGCTTGCCTGCGATGAAGCCGACCACGAGGCCGGCGGCGGCGCATCCCGCGCCGAGGTAGATGCAACAATTCTGCATTTCCTTTTCCTTCTCTCTTTCTCTCTCTTGTTTCTTCTTTTCCTCGTCCGGCCGTTTACAGTCGGTCAGACGACACGATAATCTCCGAGCGATTTGACCCGGCTCGGATGGCGGAGTTTGCGGAGCGCCTTCGCCTCGATCTGGCGGATACGCTCGCGCGTTACGTTGAAGAGCCGGCCGACTTCCTCGAGCGTGCGGGTGTAACCGTCGGTCAAACCGTACCTAAGGTCGATCACCTGGCGCTCGCGATCGGTGAGGGTCTCCAGAATTTCCCTGAGCCGTTCCTTGAGGAGATGGCCGTCCGTCACTTCGAACGGATTCTCGCTCGTCGAGTCGGGGATGAAGTCGCCGTAATGGGCGTCGTCGTTGTCGCCGACCTTCGACTGAAGGGAAATCGGTTGCTGGGCCATGCGCTTGACGGCGCGCACCTGTTCGGGCGGCATCGTCATCTCTTCGGAAAGCTCGGTCTCGGTCGGTTCGCGGCCGAGGCGCTGGATGAGCTTCTTCTGTACGCGCATGAGCTTGTTGATCGTCTCGATCATGTGGACGGGGATGCGGATCGTCCGGGCCTGATCCGCGATCGCGCGGGTCGCGGCCTGACGAATCCACCACGTCGCATACGTCGAGAACTTGTAACCGCGCTTGTACTCGAACTTCTCGACCGCCTTCATGAGGCCGGTGTTGCCTTCCTGGATCAGGTCGAGGAACGAGAGACCGCGGTTCATGTATTTCTTCACGATGGAGATGACGAGCCGGAGGTTCGCCTCGACCATCTTGGTGCGCGCGGCCTGGCCGGCCTTGAGCACCTTGCGCATCTCCGAGAAGGTGTTCATGAACTCCTCGGGAGACATGCCGAAATCCTTCTCGAGCCGGGCCATCTTCTCGCGCAGGGCCGCGAGCTCGCTGTCACGACGGCGCGAGGCCTTCGAGGTCATGAGCTCGCCCTGGCGCTTGACGCAGGCGCGGTAGGGAAGGTAAATCTTTTCGTCGGCTTCCGCGCAGAGATTCTCGAGAACCTTCTGCTTGAAGCTCAGATCGTCGAAGCACTGCTTGAGCGCGGCGCGCGCGTTCGCGAGCGACTTCTCGGCGCCCTTCATCTTCTGCGGCGAGATGCCGCGCATGGCGACCGTCTCGAGATACTTCGCGCTCGCGTCGGCTAGCCGCTTCTCGACGTCCTTGAGCTGCTTGCGGAAGCCGGGGATCAGCGCCATGTAGTCGTCGCGCTTCTCGTCGAAGCGGTCGGTGACGATGCGGTCGAAGCGCTCGCCCTGGCCCTCGAGCTTGTCGAGGAGGCGCGCGTACATCGGCGGCGCGAAAAGGAAGCGGTTGAACATGTCGCGCGTCTTCACTTCCGCGTCCTCGATCGTCTGGCAGATATCGATTTCCTCTTCCTTCTTGAGGAGTTCGACCTGGCCCATCTGATGGAGGTACATCCGGATCGGGTCCTCGATCATCTCCTGGGCGCGGGCCTTCGGATCGGCGAGCTTCTCGGCCTTCGCCTCCTGCCACTTCCGGACGTCCTCTTCGCGGAGAACCTGAACGCCGAGCGCCTCGAGAATCTTGAGGTAGCGGTCGCTCTGGATTTCGTCGACGATGTTTGCGGGGAGAATCTGGTTGAGCTCCTCGTAGGTGATGTAGCCGCCGTTCGCCTCGCTGCGGCGCTTGACGTCGTTGAGAACGTCGTTCAGCTCCTTCTCGCGGAGAATCGAGATCCCCTCCATCGACGGGAGTACCGTATCGACGTCGTCGGCGAAATCCTCGGCCGCCTGGTCGAGCGGCATCGGCGGCGGGGTGGCGTCTGCGTCGGGATCTTCAACCGGGCTCGATTCGGCGTCCTGAACCTCGGCGACGAGCTTGTCGTCGTCGAATGAAGTCTCGACTTCGACCTCGACTTCCTCTTCCGGCGGAAGATCGTCGTCGAGTTCGTCATCGAGTTCCGGGATGTCCCGCTGACCGTGCTTGGAGGGGACAATCGTCTCCTCCTCGATGACGACATTTTTCTTCGTCGGCTTCGCGGTCGGCTTCTTTTCGGCTTTCTTCGGCTTTGCCATTATAGCTCCAGTATACTATTCACCCACTGACACTTTGTCAAGTATCGGGTTATTTTACCATAATCCCGCCCACGCGGGCGAATAATCATGGCCCTCCACTATATAGCGCGTATGTCAAGTATCTCTTTCGCGCCGGTGAGTTTCATTATGAGCCGATCGACGCCGAGCGCCACGCCGGCGGCCGCCGGAATCGCGTTCAGCGAGTCGATAAATTGATAATTTATTGGATAATCCGATTCTTTAAGCGTTTTTCTCTCGGCCTTCGCCGCCTCGAACCGACGGCGCTGCTCGGCGCTGTCGCAAAGTTCGGTGAATGCGTTCGCAAGCTCGAGCCCATCCCAGTAGAGCTCCCACCGCTCGGCGAAAAATTTTTCTGGGGACTGTCCCCGACCGTCTCCCGCCCCTTCCGAGACCCTCGCGAGGCTCGCGCACTCGGGCGGGTAGTCCATCAGAAAGACTAACCCTAGGTCCGCGAGCGCGGGCTCGATCTTCGTCGCCATGTCGAAATCGAAGCGATCCTGATCCCAGTTCTCCCACGGGTCCCAGCCGGCGTATCGCGCGTAGGCGTCGCGAACGCGGAGAGAGTTGAAGGTGAGAGGGTGAGAAGGTGAGAAGGTTAGAGGGTGAGAAGGTGAGAAAACGGGAAGATGAGAAACGAGAGAGGCAATCAGGTCGCGGGTGTCGGAAAGGATGTCGAGATAGGTCGCGGAGAGGCGGTACCATTCGATCATCGTGAACTCTGGGTTGTGGCGCGAGCCCTTCTCGCCGTCGCGGAAGCAGGGGCCGATCTGGTAAATTTTATCGGCGCCGTTCGCGAGGAGCATCTTCATCTCGAGCTCGGGCGAGGCGCGGAGGAAACCGCCCGTCGTGACCGGCGGGCAGTCGATATGCGGCTCGGGCGCGGGCGCCGCGATCCGGACCGGCGTTTCAACCTCGGTGAAGCCGCGCTCGTCGAAGAAGCGGCGGATTCCGCGGACGATCGCCGCCCGCGCCTTCAGCATCTCGAAAGTCATTCGAACCGCGAAAGATATTTACCGAGAAGCTTTTCGAGCCGCGTCTCGAGCCAGGGCGTGACGCCCCAGAAATCGCGGAGCTCGAGGTATTCGCTCGTCGGGCCGGGCTGGCCGGGTTTCACCGCGTACTCGCACTTGAGCATCACGTTCCGCGCCGTCGCCTCGGCCGAGACGAACTCGATCACCTGAACCTTGAAGCCGAGGATGCGCAGGATGAGCGCGCGATACGAATCGGTGAGGATGTCGCAGAGCCGCTCGCGCAGGATCGACTGGCGCAGAAGCCCCGCGAACGGCGAGGACGGGAGTCCCGCGCGGCCCGCGAGCGTGCCGATGTGCTTCTGAAGCTCGTGCTGGCAGCACGGCGCGGAAAGGATGTAGCGCGCGCGCCACTCGACACCCTTCGCCATCGCCTCGTCGGTCGCGGTGTCGCAGGCGTAAAGCGAAACGACCATGTCGACCTGAGGGAATTTGTCGATTCGTCGATTCATCGATTCGTCGATTCGGGAATTCGAGGATTCGTCGATTTGTCGATTCGTCGATTCGTCGATTCGGGAATTCGAGGATTCGACAATTCGACGATTCGACGATTCGACGATTCGAGGGTTGAATTCGGCGAGGTCCGATTCGACGAACTCGACCTTGCCGTCGAGGTCGAGCTGCGCGGCCATCTTCTTCGCGGACGCGATCACGTCGGCGCGGCGGTCGACGCCGATCACCTTGACGTTCGGAAGCTTCAGGACGAGCGTCAGATAGAACCAAAGCGAAATCGTGAGGTACGCCTTCCCGCAGCCGCAGTCGACGACGGTGAACGATTCGACGCCGTCCGGGACGACGGTCTCGCGGACGACTTTCAAGAATTCGTTGACCTGGTCGTACTTCCCGCGCATCGAGGCGCGGATCTTCCCCTCGCCGTCGGCGATCCCGATGACGCGCAGGAGCGCCGCGGAATCGAAGGCGCTCAAGGGGACGTTCTTCACGCGGTCGTGGGGCTTCACGACGACCGCGCGGTCCATCTCGGCCGAGCGCGAGACGAGGACGTGGCCCTTCTTGGTGACGCGGAGGTGGAGGTCGCCCTTCGCGGTCATGAGATGAAGGTCGCGCGCGCCGCGCTGGGCGATTATCTCTTCGAGCCCCTCCGCCGCGGCGTTCACGGTGAGGTTCTTTACCTGCACCTGACCGTCGTCGGTCATCTCGGCCTGAAACTTCTTCTCGCCCGAGATCTCGACGGGGCGCATCGCGATCTTGAAGGTCTTCCCGTTCCTTCTCACCGTCTGGACGAGCTTCATGAACCCTTCGCCGAGCACCCTCGCCCGCAGCTCTTCCTTCAGTTCCTCTTCAAGTTCAAATCTTTCCATCTTCACTCACCATCATGCTTCATGTTTCATGTTTCATGCTTCATGTTTCATGTTTCATGAGTGTCTCTTCATCTGCCGCGTGACCGGCGGGTCGATGATCGCGTCGGGGGCGACGGCCTCCGCCTTCGCCGTCTTGGGGGCGGTCTGACGGCGGATCATCCACATCTGGACGATCATGATCAGGTTGGAGACGGCCCAATAGAGCGAGAGGGCGGACGCGAAATTGTAGAAGAAGAAGAGCATCATGAGCGGCATCATGAGCATCATCATCTTCTGCTGCTGCTTGTCGCCGGTCGACGGTGTGAGGTACGACTGAAGGAACGTCGTCCCGGCCATCAGGAGCGGGAGAATGTTGAGACCGCCGAAGAACGGGAACCAGCTCGTCGCGCCGAGCGCTTCCGGCTCGGAGAGGTCGCTTATCCACAGGAACGGCGCGTAGCGGAGTTCGACCGCCGAGCGGAGTACTGTGAAGAGCGCAATGAAGACGGGGATCTGAATCAGCATCGGGAGGCACGACGAGAGCGGGTTCACCTTGTGCTCGCGATAGAGCGCCCAGGTCTCCTGCTGGAGCCGCTGCGGGTTGTCCTTGTACTTCGCCTGAATCTCCTTCATGAGCGGCTGGATCTCGCTCATCTTCTTCATGCTCACCGTGGACTTGTGCTGGAGCGGCCAGAAGATAAGCCGGACGAGAATCGTGAGGAGGATGATCGCGACGCCGTAGTTCGGGATGATCGCATCGAAGACGTTGAGCACCCAGACGAGCGGATAGCAGAGGACGCGCCACATGCCGAACTCCATCACGTCCTTCATTCCAAGGTCCCAGAGGATCGACTGCTTCTTCGGGCCGACATAGAATACGCTCGCGCGCTCGGCGGGGAGCGAATCGAACCGGGCGCTGCAGCTCACCGACTCGGGGCGGTAGCGCTTCGCCTCGGCGAGGTTCCTCGCGACGGTCGCGGTGAAGCCCGAATTCGCCGCGTCGCTCGAAACGAGCGCGGTCACGAAGAAGCGATTCTTGAGCGCGATCCATTTCTGGGCGCCCGGGTAGACGACCGTCTCGGAGTCCTTCAGCATCGCCGCGGCCGGCGCGCCGGAAGAGCCGCACCCGAACATCGAGCACCCGCCGGAGTAGGCGGAACCCTGAAGCCACGGCTTGAGCGGCGAATCGCTGTCCGCGTGATGAACGATCTTGTCGAGCGGACGACCCTTCTCGCCGAGCGCCATCGTCCAGCTGTCGACCGAAAGGAGATCGCTCTTCGAGGCGCCCATCGCGATGCGGCCGAGGGAGAGGAAGTTGCAGGAAGGAGTTGTAGTTGTAGCGGGGGCGGGAGACGGAGAGGCGAAGGTCTCCTTGAGCGAGAGCTGATAGTCGGGGAGGAGCGTATAGACGCGGCGGACTGAGGCGTTCGAAAACGCGATTTCCGTCTCGGAAAGCTTCTCGATCTTGTAGGCCGCGTTCGGCGCGAGGCCGGGGACGCCCGAAACGGCGCCGAGCGGAGCCGCGGCGAAATCGAACTCGACCGCGGGATTCTTCTCGCCGATCGCGCCCGCGAACTTCCCGTAGCGCTTCAGCGTCGCCTTCTTGACGGCGCCGCCCCAGCTCGTGAACCCAAGTCGCAGATCGTCATTCTCGAGTACCGCCGTCTCCTCCGGCTCGGCCGGATTCACGGGGACAGTCCCCGTCATTTTGGGACTAGTCCCCTCCGCAGTCGAGGGGACAGTCCCCTGATTCATGGGGCAAGTCTCCTCAGCACCGGGGACAGTCCCCGCATTTTTGGGGACAGTCCCTTCCGCGGGGGCCTGAGCGACGGGGACAGTCCCCGCATTACGCGGCTGCGGCTTTGCCGTAACCATGTTGAAAAGGTACCAGGCGATCACGGCGCCGAGAACCATACAAATGATTTTCTCTGTCTTATTCATAATTTTTAGCTTGATAACGAATCAATAACCGAAATCATTGCGCCAGCGGCCCTTGGGCGGGACGGGGTCGTAGCCCCAGCCGCCGAACGGGTGGCACCTTAAAAGCCGCCAAAGGCCGAGCAGCACCCCCTTGAAGCACCCGTGAACCATGATCGCGGCGATCATGTAGTTCGAACAGCTCGGCTGGAAACGGCAGCAGCCCTTGAAAAGCGGGCTGAGCGTTACCTGGTAGGCCCGAACGAGCAGGATGAGGATGGTCTTCACTTTCTCGAAAAGGCCCACTTCATTTCGCGCATCACGTCGGCGCACATCTTCGAGCCGATCGCCGCGCGCGCGATGAAGATCCATTCCGTCTTCTCCGGCGCGTCGCCGGATTTCACCAGGAGCCGGTACGCCTCGCGCATCAGTCGCTTCGCGCGATTGCGATCGACGGCGTCGTGAAAGGTTTTCTTGGAAACGACGACGCCGGCCTCGCGGTCGGCGTCATCGGTCGATAGACGCCACGCGACTAGGAGACGCCCCTTTATGGAACGCCCCCGGTCGAAGACTCGTTTGTACTTCGCGCCGGGGAGTCGCGTGGACATTTTCGCTTCGGGTCCCTTAGACCTGCGTCAGGCGCTTGCGGCCCTTCGCGCGACGGGACGCGAGCACCTTGCGCCCGCCCTTCGTCGCCTTACGCGCGCGATAACCGATTTTCCTTTTCCGCTTGATCTTCGAGGGCTGCCATGTCATCTTCATGATTTTTGATTCCTTTCAAATGGTTCGGGATAGTTTATCATTTTTCCGCCGCGGCGGCAAGGGGTCCTCAGCCGGCGACCGGCGCGGGCTTCACGGCGTCCTCGTCCTCCGAGTCGAAGGACGGGCGCTTCCCGCGGTACCACCAGACAACGATCGGGGTCGCGATGAAGACCGACGAGTACGTGCCCGCGACGACGCCGATGAGCATCGTAAGCGCGAAGTCGTAGATCGAGCCGTCGCCGAAGAGGAAGAGCGCGAGAATCGCGAAGAGGGTCGTGACCGAGGTGATCACCGTACGCGAGAGGCACGAGTTGATCGCCGCGTTCGCAAGGTCGCGGAAGCTCGAGCGCTCATCCTGGCGGCACGCCTCGCGGATGCGGTCGAAGACGACGACCGTGTCGTTGATCGAGTAACCGATGATCGTGAGGAGCGCGGTCACGACGATCAGCGAAACCTGACGGCCGCAGAGCGAGAAGAGACCGAGCGAAATGAGCGCGTCGTGGGCGAGTGCGACGAGGCCGCCGAGGCCGAAGCCGAACTTGAAGCGGAAGCCGACGTAGACGAGGATCGCGACGAGCGAGAAGAGGACGGCGTTCCGGCCGGACTTCTTGAGGTCGGCGCCGATCACCGAGCCGACTTCCTCGACGCTCGCGATCTTGAAGCCCGCCTCGGGCATCGCCTCGGAGAGGAGCTTCGTCACGTACTTGCCGACGTCCTTGTCCTCGACCTTCGAGCCCTTCTCGGTCTCGGCCGATTCGCCGGTCTTGACGAGGAGGGTCGTCGCGCCGACGCCGCGCTGGTACTGGATTACGGCCGCGTTATCGAAGTCGGCGAGCGCCTTGCGGACGTCGCCGAGCTTCGGCTGCTTCGCCTCATCCTGGGTGACATCGTAGACGATCGAAGTACCGCCCGTCAGGTCGACCGCGAGGACGCTCGCCTTGTTGCACGCGAGGCGGATGCCGAAGACGAGGAGCGAGACGGCGATGATCGCGGCGGACGCGAGCGTCGTGACCTTCCCCCACTTGAGGAAGTCGTAGTTCGGGTTCTTGAAGAACTGGAGCATCCGGAAGGGCTTAGTTGACTCGGGCTTCACGAGGTGGTCGAAGACGAGGCGCGTCACGACGACCGCGGTGAACATCGAGATTACGACGCCCGCCGTGAGCATGATCGCGAAACCGCGGACCGGGCCCGTGCCGACGACGAAGAGGATGATGCCCGTGATGATCGTCGTGAGGTTCGAATCGAAGATCGCGGTGAACGCGCGGCCGTAGCCGTTCTTGATCGCCTTGCCGGCGTTCGCGCCCTTCTGGAACTCCTCGCGGATGCGCTCGAAGATAAGGACGTTCGCGTCGACCGCCATGCCGAGCGTAAGAACGAGGCCCGCGATACCGGGCATCGTGAGAACAGGGAGCTGGACCGAACCCTGTCCGCCCATCGACGGGTCGTGGGCGATGACGCCGAGAATGTTCGCGACGATGACGAGCGCGGTCGGGAGAAGGAGGACGTCAAGGAGGAGCGCGACGTTCGCGACGAGACCGGTCATCGAGTAGTAGATGATCATGAAGACCGCGACGAGCAGGAAGCCGATCGAGGCGGCCCAGACGCCGGAGCGGATCGCGTCGCTGCCGACCGTCGGGTCGACCGAGCTCTCGGAGAGGAGCTTGAGCGGCGCGGGGAGCGCGCCCGCGTTCAGGTCGTCGGCGAGCTGCTTCGCCTCCTTGAGGTCGAAGCGGCCGGTGATTTCGCCCGAGCGGTCGATGCGGCTCTGGATGACGGGGGCCGAGACGAGGATGTCGTCGAGGATGATCGCGAGCTGGCGGCCTTCCGCCGAGTTGCGGTTCTTCGTGCCGTAAGGCTTGTAGGCGTCGGTGAGCGCGCCGAACTTGCGGCCACCCTCGGCGGTGAGACGGAAGCTGACGCGGTAGCCGCCCTTGAGCTCGTTGCGCTCCCAGGTCGCGCTCTCGAGCTCGTCGCCCGTGAGTTCGATGCGGCGCGAGACGAAGTTCGGGACGTAGAGGTTCGGGCCTTCCTTCTCGAGCATCATGCGATAGAGGTCGTCGGTCGTGCCGAACGAGGCGACGGCGGCGGCGAAGCCGGGCGTCTTCGAGATTTCGTTGTAATTCTCGACGCGGGCGTAGCCGTTACCCTTCTTCACGTAGCCGAGGGGGGCGCCGTCGTTGTCGTTGAGGAGCTTCGTGACGAGCTGGTGGTTCTTCGGGTGGGTGAGCGAGAACTTGAGCTGGGCCGCCTTCTGGAGGTTCGCCTTCGCCGCGTCGCGCGATTCCTTGTCGGCGCCGGGGAGCTGGACGATGAGGCGGTGGTCCTTCGGGAGCGACTGGATGACGGGCTCGTTCGTTCCCATGAAGTCGACGCGCTTGCGGATGACCGCGATGATGCGGTCGTCGCACCCTTCGAGCGTCTCCTCGACCTTCTTGTCGAGGGCGCCGACCGTGTTCGTGATCGCGGGGTCGTTCGCGATGATGTCGTTCTTGAGGGCGTCGATGTCGATGCCGAGCGTGAAGCTCGAGCCGCCCTTAAGGTCGAGTCCGAGGCGAAGCTTGCCGGGCTCGACGACGCGCTCGGTGACGTTCGTTACGCCATTTGCGTCGACGGTCGTCTCGCGGACGGTGCGGTCCTTGAGCGGGTACGCGACATGCACCGCGAACGCGGCGAGCACGCCGAGCACGAGCCATTTCCAGATGTTATTGCGGAATGTTGAATCCTTCGCCATGATGAATCTTTCCTCTTATGGGGACTATTAGCAATCAATTATATCAGATTCCCCGCCGTGCGTCCAGCGAGCGGCGACTCGCCGGAATGGGTTAGTCGGTCCTTTACCGCGCGAGAAGGGCGCCCAGCCATTCGCGGACGAGGTCGAACTTGTAGTAATGGTTCGCCGGATCGACGTTGCAGAGACGGAAATACGCAGCCGGGTCGAGCGGACGCGGGAGTTCGTCGCCGCGGAAGCGGTCGACGGCGGCGAAGCGCGGCTGATGGTATGTCGTCACATTCGCGGGAAAGATCGAGCGGACGATCGCGAAATCGCGGTCGAGTCCGCCTTCCGTGAAAATGATCGGATGGTCCGAAAGGGCGAGCATCCGCTCGGGAAAATCGCGGCGTAGGAAATAGCCCGGGGTCAGGTTACGCCCGCCGTTCGGTTCGCGGTCGAGGACGACGAGCCGCTCCTTCGAGCGGCAGAGGAAATCGTTGTAGACGAACATGTCCTTCGGCCCCGCCTCAAGCGTCGCCGCCGCCATCATCAGTTCCGTCCCGAGCGAAAAGCCGCTCCAGAGAACACCGCCGTATGTCCCGCGCAGCTTCGCGACTTCCGGGAGGAGCGCGGCCGTCCCGTACGCGAGCCACGAAACGTTCCGCTCGAGGCATATCCGTGCGATGTCGTCGGGCGGATTCTCGACCGCGAGGACCGAAAACCCGAGCGCGGCGAAATGACGCCCCTGGGTGTTCCAGATCGAGTCGAGATCCTCGCCCGAGCCGCCGATAGCGACGACCGCGAGGTCGCGCCGCGTGCCCGCGACGAATCGCGTCGCGATGAACGGCCGCATCTTCGCCGCCTCGCGCACCATCGCGAGGAGCGGCTCCTTCTCGCGTTCCTTCCACTCGCGCCAGTCCTCGACGGTCTTCGGAAGCGCCTCCGCCTTCTCCGCCGCCCAGCCGGATTTAAGCGCCTCTAACTGCGGCGAAGCGACGCCGGTCGCCGCACCGAGCGCGAGCGCGAGCGCCGCGAGAACGCAGAGCCGCGGTTTCGCGCGCCGCGTCGCGACGGCTGTGAACGGGTCCTCGGGCCAGTAGTGCTTCGGGTAGCGCCCGCGGAGATCCTTGCGGACGAGCGGGTACCCTTCGCGCCAGAAGTTCGCGAGGTCCTTCGTGACGGCGCAAGGCCGCTGCGCCGGCGAAAGGAGCGTCATCACGATCGGGACGCGACCTCCCGCTACTTTCGGGGTCGCCATGAGCCCGAAGCATTCCTGGAGCCGGACCTCCACAGTCGGCTCGTCGCCCTCGTAGTGAACGAGCATGTTGCTCCCGGTCGGGACCTCCATCCGCGTCGGCGCGAGCCGGTCGAGTTCGCGCCTGTCGTGGCCGGCCGCCGCGAGGATCGAATCGATGACGGCGAAAAGATCGAGCTTCTCGAGGTCGCGCCACTTCGTCATGCCCGCGACGAATCCCGGGAGCGCCGCCATCACTTCCGCGTCGGAGACTTCCGGCCAGCCGCCTTCCGGGATACGGTCGTGAAGGAACCTGACGCGCGCTCGCAGCTGCAGCGACTCCTTCGTCCAGGCGGGAATGTTCTGAACGCCCTTCACTCTCACGCCCTCTACGATCGCGCGCACGGTGTCGCCCGCCTCGCGGCACGGCTTTTCGGCGAGCGTCATCGCGCCGAGGCGACGCCGCAAAACCGATTTCACGCGGTCTTCGCGCCGGTCCCACTCGCAGTACGGCTCCTCGACTGTCTTTTCCGCGAAGAGGTTCTCGATCTCCGCCTCCGCAATCGAAGAGGCGAGGAACACCTTCGCGTCGCCGAGCCGATCGTCGAGTTCGCAGCAGACGAGGTACGGCTCGTGCGCGAGCGGATCGTCCTGATCGAGAAACGCGCCGCGCCCCGAGACCATCGTGAACTTGCCGTTCCCGCGGTTCTTCGCGACCCGGTCGGGGTACGCGAGCGCGAGCGACGCGCCGGCGCTCGCGCTCGCGCAGTGCAAAGTGCCGAGTGCGGAGTGCGGAGTGCGGTAAGAGGCGAATCGACGGGCTAGTTCGCGGATGCGCGGGGTGGGAGCGATGAAACGGATGTCGGTTTCGCGGGAACGGGAGCCCTCCTCGATGATCGCGGCGAGGAGCGGCTCTCCGCCGCCGAGGAGCATGTTCGCAAGGCGCGGATGCATCGGCATCTTCGCGATTCGCTCGCCCTTCGGCGTAAGTCGCCCGTCCGCGTCGAGCGCGCCGAGAAGTTTGAGGAGCCCGCTCGCCTGGTCCCACGCGCTCGCGGGCGGCTCGGTCATCCACGGGAGATCGGTGCGGCGGACGGCGCCCCACGCCGCGCTCGTCATGACGAGCGACGCGAGATCGGCGTCGAGAATTTCTGGCGTCATCTTCGCGGGGCGAGAAAGCTCCTCGCCCTCGGTCCAGAGGCGATAGCAGACGCCCGCCTCGACGCGGCCCGCGCGGCCGCGGCGCTGCTCGGCGCGATCACGCGAAAGCGGCACGGTGACGAGCCCCGACATTCCGGTCGCGGGCGAAAAGCGCGGTATGCGCATCAGACCGGAATCGATAACGACCTTGATTCCCGGTATCGTGAGCGATGTCTCCGCGATCGAAGTCGCGAGAATCACCTTGCGGCAGTTGCCGGAAGAAGAGTTGCAGTTGTGGAACACCCGGTCCTGTTCCTCCTTCGGAAGCGATCCGTAAAGCGGCAGTATCACCACCTCTTCATTTTTCACTTTTCCTTTTTCACTTTTCACTTCTCCAAGGCGCTCCTGCACCTTGCGGATCTCGCCCTCGCCGGGCAAAAAGCAGAGGACATCGCCCGAAGTTTCCGCGAGCGCCTTCGTGACCGCGGCGGTCATAGATACATCGCCTAGGTATCGCGTCTCGACGGGATACATCCGGCCTTCGGCACGGACGACCGCCGGCGCGTCGAGGCGCGAAGCGACCGCGTCCGCGTCGAGCGTCGCCGACATGACGATCATCCGTAAATCTTCGCGAAGCCCTCGCTTCGAGTCAAGCGCGAGCGCGAAAGCGAGGTCGCAGGCGAGCGAGCGCTCGTGGAATTCGTCGAAGATGACGAGTCCGACGTCCGCGAGTTCGGGGTCCGCGAGCAGCCGTTGGGCAAGGAGCCCCTCGGTCACGATCTCAAGCCGCGTCGCCGCGGAGATCTTCCGCTCGAGCCGGACCTGATAGCCGACCGTTCCGCCGACTTTCTCGCCGAGCTTCGAGGCGATGTACCCGGCGCAGTTCCGCGCGGCGAGCCGCCGCGGCTCGAGCATCACGATCTTCTTACCCGCGAGCCACGGCTCGTCGAGAAGCGCGGGCGGAACGCACGTCGTCTTGCCGCTCCCTGGCGGCGCGGTGAGAACGACATCCCGCCCCGCCGCGAGCGCGCGCCTGATTTCGCCGATTTTCGCTTCTACCGGGAAAACGGACCTGCCCATGGGGTCTGACCCCATGGGCGGAAACCTGTTGATAACTTCGCTCGCCATGCTTTTCCTCAGTATACCAAATCCCCGCCGCCCCATGCGATATCGGGACGTTCCGCGAGCGATTCCAGCACTCGCGCGACACGGGATGGAGTGGTGACTCTCGCGGCGGTTGCGCGCTTATTTCGCGCACTCGAGCCGCCAGTCGCCGTCGCCGGTCTTCTCGAGGACGACGACGAGCTTGCCGTGGAAAAGCTTCATCCGCGGCTCGGCGAAGGACTCGTGGGAGGTCGCGTCGCCGTTCGAGACCGCCTTGAACTTCGCCGCGCCGGTCACGGTGAAATTGAGTTCGTCGTCCGCGTCGGGGAGGACTGTCCCCGCCGCGTCGACCGCGCTCACGGTGACGAAGACGAGATCGCCCCAGACTTCCGCCTCCTGCGCGTAGCGGGCGAACGCGCCGGCGGTGCGGACCGTTTCCGTCATCGCCGCGTTGCCGTCCTTGTCATACGCGACGACCTTGATCTCGCCCGGCTCAAAAGGAACATCTTTCCACCAGAGGCGGTAGCGCTCGAGCCGCTTCGCCGGATTCTTCGTCCGCTTCCCGAAGCTCTTCCCGTTCACGAAGAGTTCCGCCGTATCGAAATCGGTATACGCGACGACCGGGACCTTATCGCCCACCTGCCAGTTCCAGTGCGGGAGGACGTGAAGCGTATGATCCTTTTTGTTCCAGTAACTGCGGTATAGATACGCGCGGTTCTTCGGGAGACCCGCGAGGTCGAACATCCCGAAGTAGCTCGATCGCGCGTTGCGGTAGGTGTCGTACGGCGAGGGCTCGCCGAGATAATCGAAGCCGGTCCAGACGAACTCGCCGATCGTCCACGCGTTATCCTCCTGCATCGCGCGGTCGTCGTCGGGGAGGTTCGACCACGGCGCGTATTCGACATCAAAGTCGCTCGTCTGGCCGTCCGCACGGTAGTCGCTTCCCTTCGCCTTCACCGTGACGGGAAGATAGTAGCATCCGCGGCTCGAGAAGCTCGACGCGGTCTCGCTCCCGAGGACGAGGTCCGCCTTCGCCGCGGCGAGCGCGTTCGTATAGTATTTAAGCCGATAGTTGAGCCCGACGATATCCATCTCGCCCGCGACGCCGCTCTTGATCGGCCACGGCCACTGGTCGAGGCCCTGCGTGACCGGGCGCGTCGCGTCGAGCTCGTGCATGTAGTTCTGCAGTTCGCGCGTCCACTTGAATCCGCTCTCGCGCGACTGTTCGCCGACCTCGTTCCCGATCGAGTACATGACGACGCACGGGTGATCGCGGCAGACCTTCACGAGCTGCTTGAGGTCGCGGCGCCACCAGTCCTTGAAGTAGCGGCAGTAGCCGTTTTTGCACTTCGGCGACTCCCACATATCGAAGCTCTCCGCCATCACCCAGACGCCCTCCTCGTCGCAGACGTCGAGCTGCTCGGAGTGGGGCGGATTGTGCGCCGTCCTGATCGCATTGACGCCGAGGTCCTTGAGCTTCCGGACCTGGCGGCGGAACGCCTCCTTGTTCCACGCGGCGCCGAGCGGCCCGAGGTCGTGGTGAAGGCACGCGCCCTGGAACTTCACCTTCTCGCCGTCGACGTAAAAACCATCGCCTTTCCGCACCTCGACCCTGTGGCATTTCCCGCGGAGCGCTGGCCGCGCGAGCACCGCCTCCTCGGGGTCGTCCGCGTCAAGGACGAACCGTACCGGATGAATCAGCCCCGCGCCCGGGTACCACCGCGAGCTCTCGGGGCGGTTAAAGAGCTTTACGCTCACCTCGTGCCGCCCCGGCGTCACTTTCGCAGCGGGGACCACCGCCGGAAACGTCGCGTAGCCGAGCTTCCACTCGCCGATCTTCTCGCCGTCGAAGAACACCTCGGGCTCCGCCATCGCGCCCTCGAAGACGAACGCCGCCGATTTCGCGCCCTCGGGAATCTCCACAATCGTCCGGTACTCGCCCTTCCCGAGCCACGGGAGCGACCCGGTGCGCCCGGTCTTTTCGGTCGCGGTCTTCTCCCCGTTTTGCGCGATCGCGACCGTCTGCTTGTCGATCTCGGCGTCGAACGGCCCGGCGATCGCCCAATCGTGCGGGACGCTGACGCGCGTCCACTCCCCGCCCTCGCGCGAGAATTCCCAGTCTCCGAGCGTCCGCACCTCGGCGGCGAACGCCGCGGCCGTCATGGCGAAAGCCTGAAACGCGATAAGTATTCTTTTCATATCATGTTGATTATCACACACCGCACCCGCCGTGTCAACAGCGCAGGCTTCTACAGCATCTGGCTGATCCGAATCGCGTCCTTGCTGACCGTCTCGTCGGCGTCATTCACAAACTTTTTCAGTTTCGCCTTGAGCGCCGCGATCTTCTGTCCGCGCGCCTTCGCATCGGCCGGCTTCCCCGCAGGGAGCGCAAGAACCGCGTCCGCCTCGAGCTGCAGCTTCAGGAGTTTCTGATGGGCGGGATGCTCCGCCGACCACTTCTTCATCTCGAGGACGCGCCAGTCGTTTTTCACGGCCACGCCCCACTGCCGTTCGAGTTCGGCGACCGCCGCGAGCGATTTCGACGGCCCCGCCCAGTACCGCGAGTACGCGTCACGCAACTCAAGCTCGCGCGCCTGCTTCGCCCCCGCCGCGAGCGCCTCGGCCTCGGCCGCTTTCTCGGGTGCCGCCTTCGCGCCTTTCGCGGCGAACGCGGCGAGCGTCTTCAGGAGCTGCGCACGCGTCGGCGCCTTCGAGGCGGCCGTCGCGATCTCGTCCTTCAGGAGTGCCGGCTTCGCGTAACCGAAGAGCGGATCGCGTTTCGGCATCGCCGCGAAGACGTCCTCGAGCGCCTTCTGCGCCTTCCAGATTTCCCCCGTCGACTCGATCACCTCGCCCGTCGGCGAAACGACATAGTACCACGGGAACGCCTCGCGCTTCTTTTCCGTCTCGAAGAGCGGCCCCTGATAGCAGGGGAACGGCCAGCGCTCCCAGTCCTGGCCGACGTACGCCGCGTTGAACGCGTCCCAGTCCTTACCGGTGACGCGGCCCTCGAACGCGACGATGATCTGATAGTCGCTCTCGCGGTGCTCCTCGAGCCAGTTCTTGAGATCGTGGAACTTGAGACTCTCGGGTGACTTCGCGTCGGCGACGGCGATGAGCGCCGGGATCCCTGCGAGAAACTCCGCACCGTCCCTCAGCGACGCGTCGTGATTCGTTTTGTTGAGCGCGTGCCTCGCGTCGAGGTTCTGCCACATCACTGCCGCGATGAGCGCCGCCGTCAGAATTCCCATCGCTCTCCCTTTCTACCTTTCTCCACGGCCAAGATCGATTACCCGCGCCGCCGCGCGCTCGAGGTCCGCCCGCCTGATCTCGCCCGCCTTCAACTTCGCGAGCATCTCGCCCTGCTCCTTCGCGACGCCGGGCATCGTGAGGTCGCATCCGGCGGCCGGATGAAGATTCTTGTCGCCGGACGTCCACCAGTCCGTCATCACGAGTCCCTCGTAGCCCCACTCGCCGCGCAACACATCGGTGAGGAGCCATTTCGAGGTCGAGCAGTATTCGCCGTTAAGCCGGTTGTAGCTCGCCATTATCGCGCGCGGCTTCGCGTCACGGACTATGATCTCGAACGGCTTCAGGTAAATCGCCCTGAGCGCCTTCTCGTCGACGACATTGTTCTCGCGGTTGCGCATCGCTTCCTGGTTGTTGGTCGCGAAATGCTTAACGGTCGCGATCCTCCCGGAAGGTGTTCCGTCCTTCTTCGTCTGGATGCCGCGGACAACCGCCGCGCCGAGCTTCCCGGCGAGGAGCGGGTCTTCGGAAAAATATTCGAAGTTGCGCCCGCAGAGGGGGTTCCGGTGAATGTTCATGCCCGGCGCGAGAATGCCGTCGACCCCGGCCCTCGCCATATCCGCGGCAAGCGCGCGACCGAAAGTCTCCGCGGCCGCCGGACTCCAGCTCGCGGCGATCGCGCTCGCGCAGGGCCATGCGGTCAGCGAACGCGTTACGGGATTGTACTTCTCGCGACCATCCCCGAAATTCGCGAGCCGGACGCCCGAGCCGCCGTCCGCGAAGACGATCGGCGCGACGCCGAGCCGCGGAACGACCGCGGTTTCGCCCGCCTCGCATTGAACCTTCCCCTTGTACACGCCGCCGACGCCGGTCCCGCCATCGACCGTGATTCCGCCCTCGAAGATGCGTCCGTGGACGATCGCGACCAGCTCCTCGTCGGTCATCTTGCGGGCGGTTTCGAGCGCAGCCGGTGACGGCGAGACTCGCTTCGCGTGAAAGCCGCGCGCCGCGCGGTCCTTGAGCGCGACCTGCCCGATAGGTGCAAGCCGGTCGCTGCGATCACCGACAAGAACCCGGTATTCGCCGCCCTCGAGCGACATATCCTCGCGCCGCACCGTGATCGCAATCTTCTCGCTTTCGCCGGGCTTCAGGTTCCGCGTCTTCGCGAAGCCCGCGAGCTCCCGTACGACATCGCCCTCGCCCGCGCCGACCTTCTCGAACCAGCACTCCACAACATCCGCGCCCTTCCGGCTCCCTATGTTCTTCACATCGATCGCGACCGTCAGCCGTTCCTCCCCATTATTCGACGAATCGACGAATCGACGAATCGACGAATTCCCGGACTCGAACCGCGTATAACTCAAACCGTAGCCGAACGGAAACCGCGGCTCGACGCCGCGTCGGTCGAAATGGCGGTAGCCGACGAAGACACCCTCCGCATAGTTCACCTCCGCGCCGCCGAAATTCGCGGCGGAGGGATAATCCGCGTAGCTCTTCGCCCAGGTATCGACCGTGCGCCCCGACGGATTCGCCCGCCCAGTGACGACATCGGCGACGGCGAGCCCGCCCGCCTCGCCAAGGAGCGAGGTGTGGACGAGAGCCTTCACCGGAAACTCATCGAGGAACGAGGTGTCGACCGGCCCCGGCGTATTGAGAAGGACGATTACCGTATCGAACGCGCGCGAGGCGCGCGCGATCAGTTCGCGCTCTTCGTCTGCGATCCGATAGGAGCCCGCCTCGTCGCGCATATCCCGCGACTCGCCGGCGCAGCGCCCGATCGTGACGACGCACGGGGTATTCTTGCCGCATTCCGCGGCGAGCGCCGCAAAACGCTCGTCCGTCATTTCCTCGGGTTCATTGAAGCGCTCGGTCCATTTCCCCCAGTCGCGGTTCAGCCGGTCGTAATCGCCGCGCGCAACGCGGCGCGAACGCTCGGCGCGGTAGAAGTCGCGAAAGCCCTTCGCGAGCCGGAGCCCGCGCGCCTCGAAACCGGCGTCATAGCTTATCGGCTCGTTCGCATACATATCGCCCGAGCCCCAGCCCATCCGCACCGGAAAATACGAGTTGAAACCGACGAGCGCGACATCGAGACCGCTCTCAAGCGGCAGCGTCCCGCCGTCGTTCTTAAGGAGCGTGATCCCCGACGCCGCGAGCCGCTCGGCGAGCGCGATGGCCTGCGCGCGATTCTCGAAAAGCGCGTCCAGAATCGGGGTCGGGTAAAGAACCTTGTCGTGCCAGTGCTCCTCGCGGTACGCGCCGAGGTGATAGCGCGAATCGGGGCTACCGGGCTCCCAGTAGAAAACGCCGGTGCAGACATCCGTGAGCTCGCATCTGACGGCGCGCATCAGCTTCTCCGCCATCAGCGCGCTGTAGTCGACTCCGAGCGGATTCGGCGGGTGAGTCTCGAAGCCGGTCTCGACGATCATCACCGGCTTCTTCCAGCGCGTCGCGGTTTCCCGGACGTTGTCGATCGCGCGGCGGAGGAGTTCCTCGTCGACGGCGGGGACGAGCTTCGAGTCGCGCTTCGCCTCCTCGGGGCGCTCGCCGTTCGTGTAAAGCGAAAGCCCGATCACATCCCAGACATCCGCGCCGAGCCTGGTGAGGAGTTCGAGGTTCGGATTGATCGCGCCGATCTTGCACGCGGGCGTCAGATGGATTATCACCTGCGTCTCGGGATAAACGCTTTTCGCCGTCGCCGCGCCGAGCCGGAAGAATTCCGCGAACGCCTCGGGGTTGCGCTGGTCGTTCGCGTAGCTCTCGGTCACCTTCGCGGACCACGACCCGGGCGCGATCTCCTCCCACTCGGTGTGGCCCTCGGCGTTCGGACGCGGCGTCCAGAGCATCCCGCCCGCAACCTCGTTCCCGATCTGCACCCACTTCACATTCACCTTCGCGCGCTTGAGCGCCTCGAGGACTTCGCGCGTATGCGCCGCGAAAAGTTTCTTCACCTCTTCGACCGGTTTTCCGCTCCACGCTTTCGGTACGCGCTGCTTCCCGGGATCGGCCCAGTCGTCGCTGTAATGAAAGTCGACCATCACGTCCATCCCGAGCGCCGCGGCGCGTTTCGCCTTCTTGACTGTGTCCTCGAGATTGCACCATCCGTCCTTCGGGTCGACCCAGACGCGAAGCCGCACCGCGCCGGCGCCGTAGTCGCGCATGATCCGGAAGAGGTCGCCCTTCTTTCCGTCCTTGCCGATCCAGGTATAGCCGTCCGCCTCGTATTCGGTGACGGAGGAAATATCAACTCCGATTACCGGCTCGGCGGAGACGCGAAGGAGAATAGCCGCGACCGCGAGCGCGGCCACGGAGAAGTAGAGTTTTACATTCATCGGAAAATCAGAATAAGCCCGGGATTCTTGCGGACCTGGAGTAATCCCTCCGTAGTAATGTGGACACCGAGCTTGCCGGTAGTGTCGCCGGCGATAGTCGCCGAGGTGATTCGCGGCGAGCACGCGCTCATATCCGCGACGGTCGTCCACTTCGTCGGGAACGACTTGATCGACTCGGTGAGCACCGTTACCGCAATCGATTCCGGCAGAACAGCTGCGGCAGGGAGCGTCATCAGCGGACTAAAGTCGGCACTGCGGAAATCGAACGTCCAGCCCGGGCAATTCGCGAGCGAAAGGCGTCCGTCGTGGTCGAAGCTGAAATCGTCGATCTCGAGCCCCATGTTCTTCGCGAACGCGGCGAAAGTGATGTACGCGCCGTCCGAGAAAGTGTTCTTCAAATAGGTTGCGAGCGCGGTCGATTCACGGACGAGCGTCGCGTTCCCCGACTTGAACGTCACCGTCACCTTCGTCCCGTCATAGACGAGATCGACTGCAATCGAGTTCGTAAGGAAATTCGCCGCGTAGAACATATCGTCATTGACGAGCTCGTCCGAGATCATCTGCTCGTCACTGAATGAGGTGACATAGTGATTCCATTTCGTCGAATCGAAGAAGAAGCCGGCGGAAGTGTCGATGAAGAGGACGCCGCTTGAATTCCACTGATTGCCGGTGCTCTTCTTGCCCGATTTGGTCTCGTTCTGGAACGCGACCGCGAAGCGGCACTGGTACGGATCGTCCCAGCTCGCGTCTTCGACGATATCCGTCGCCTTCAGCTCGAAATGCATCTTCCAGTTGGAATCAGCGACCTTGACCTTGTTCTGGAAATAGAGCGTCGATTCGCCGCCCCAGTCCTCGGTCATCGCATGATCGAAGAGGACGAGGTCGCCGCCCGCGGTAAGGTCTGTCTTCACCTCTTCGACATCATTGGTCTTGTAGTAACATTTCCAATCCGAAGTCGCGTCGACATCACTCGCGTAATCGAAAACGAAGTTGTTGCCGTGCTCGGCGATCAGTTCGCCGTTGAAGGATCCCGCCTTGATCGTGCACGCGCCCCAGTTGATATGCAGATTGCCGTTGAAGGTTCCGTTTTCGATCGTGCACTTCGCACTGCCGTTGTTCAGGTAGACATCATCAAGGTCCCACGATTCCGTGCTCGCGCACTCGATCGAGCCGTTGCCGGTGATGACAAGCTGGGTATCCTTGTTGACGCTGAGGCGCGAGGTGCGCGAGGTGGAGCGCGTGAGGGTATGGCCGCCGAAATCGAGCGTCACCGGTCCGCCGTTGAAGATGAGCTCGCCGTCGATCGCGACATTGTTGCTGAAGTAGAAAGTTCCGTACCCCTCGATCGCGACATCCTTCGCGATCGAGCCGCCCTTCATATAGACGGTCTTGTAATCGCGGAGCACGATCGGGTTGGAAAGATCGGAGATGATCGCGCAGGAATTCTTGACGATGAGATTGTGTCCGCTCACCGTCGTCCCGGGATTCAGATTCCAGACATCGAGTCCGTCGCGCTCGGCGATGATTATGTCGTCGCCGTCTGCGAGCGTCGCCGAGTTCCCGTCCGCGTCGACGAACGAAGTGAAGTCGGTCGCGGCGACGTACACCTCGGCCGCGAACAGATTCGCCGCCGCGAGCGCGGCGACCGCCAGCAATGTGATCTTATCGGTATTCATAATCTGCTCCTAGTGAATTATGCCCGTATTGTATCATACCGGAACAAGAGCATGACCCGTGAATGCGCAATTTCTTGGCACTTGATTGCGAAACCGGCTTTTGCTACACTCGAAACCATGACCAATCGCCTCATCCTCTACTTCCACACCGCCGCGAACGCCCAGTCCGCACGAAAAATCGAAGGCGCCTCCCGGGCCGCCGAAGCGAGAAGATGGTCGATTCTCCGATTCGATCTCCCGGGCGAGAAAACGCTCGCCGAGATTATCGGCTTCTGGCAACCGGACGCGATCGTCATCGACGCGGTAAACGCAAAACCGAAACTGCTCGTTGCGCCTTCGCTCCGGAAGCTCCCGACGGTCGTGATCGACGGCGATCCGAAAACGACTCCGATCGATCTGCCGCTCGTTTTCCAGGATCCGCCGGCGACGGCGCGCGCGGCGGCGGACGAGCTTTCGCGTTATCCGATGAAAAGCTACGTCTTCGCCGCCTGGCCGGACAATCCCTTCTGGAGCCGCGAGCGCGGCGACGCCTTTGTCGCGGCGATGCGCGAGAAAGGAATCGCGGCGTCGATATTCCTGCCCGCCGAGAAGCGCCTCAACCGAACTTCGCTCGTGCGCCATTTCGCCAGATGGCTCGAAACGCTCGAGCGTCCCGTCGGTGTTTTCGCGGCGGCGGATCCGCTCGCGGCTCAGATACTCGAAGCGGCAAAGATCCGCGGACTCGAGATTCCCGGCGAAATCGCGATCGTCGGCGTCGACAACGACGAATTCTTCTGCGAGAACTCGCGTCCGACCCTGTCGAGCGTATCGACCGACTTCGAGGCGATGGGAGCGCTCGCGATCGAAAAGCTGGACGCGATGCTGAATCGGCGCAAGGCGGCGAAGCCGTTCCGCATCTCGTTCTCAAAAACGCTCACCGTCTCGCGCTCGTCCTCCCGGCGCAACATTAAACACGACCCGACCGTCGTCAAGGCGCTCGACCTGATCCGTGAACGCGCCTTCTCCGGGCTTAAATCCGAGGAAGTCCTTTCGCTTTTCTCCTGCTCACGCCGTCTCGCAGAAATGCGCTTCCGCGCTATCGCCGGCCGTTCGATTCTCGAGGAGATCCACCACGTCCAGGTCGAGCGCGCGAAATCGTTAATCGCGAACCCGCGCCAGAAACTGACTCTTGTCCCGGCTCTCTGCGGCCACGCCTCCACCGCCTTCTTCCAGAAGCTTTTCCTCGCCGAGACCGGCCTCACGATGTCCGCCTACCGCTCCTCGCTTCTTGTCGGTTGCAAAACCTGAGTGGGGACAGTCCCCCTAATTTTAAACCTAAATGGGGACAGTCCCCCTAACTTTAGCGGGGACTGTCCCCATCACAGTACCGCCGGGGACTGTCCCCATCACAGCACCGCCGGGGACTGTCCCCATCACGATACCGTCGGGGACTGTCCCCGCAATTTCCGCCGTTCGCGCGGCGATATTCGCCTTTACGAGCACCAGGAGCGGATTTCGCTCGCCCAGGCAATCTTTCGCTTTTCGCGCCTTTAGACGTCTTTTTATTAAAGAATATCTATCGTCTTCGGCTGCGATTCGGTGCGCTTCCTGATCACGATCGCGAGGATTCCGTTTTCGAGTTTCGCAACTAGCGTCTTCGGATCGGCCATTTCGGGGAGGTCGGCGCTGATCGCGTAATTCGTGCGTTCGAATTCGGCGGCGACTTCGCGGAAGCCGGCCGGCTTCTGGAATTTCGCGTGGGTCTTCAAGGTAAGCGTCTTTCCGTCGAGATGAAGTTCGGCGTCTTCCCTGCCGACGCCGGGGACTTCGATCCTGAGTTCGTATTCCTCGGGCTTTTCGAGCATCGTGGCCATCGGAACGGTGAATTTTTCTTCGTTCATTTTAAATTCTCCTTTTATGATTTACTGAATCGTGATTTTCCGGACGCCGACGGCTTCCGCTTTCGGGAGCTCTATGCGGAGAATTCCGTTCGTGAATTTCGCGTTCGCCTTGTCGGCGTTCACGCGGAAGGGAAGTTCGATCCGGCGGCTCCATGCGGGGGCCTGCTTCGTCGCGACCGCGCCGTTCTCGCCGGCGTTTTCGACAGGCCTGTCAGAGATGATGACGGCCTGGGGTTCGAGCGAAAGATCGATGTCCTTCGCGCTCTTGCCGGGGAGCTCGAGATCGATGATCACGGCGTCGTCGTCAAGATAGACGTTGACGGGCGGGAAATGACCTGCGGCGCGCGCCTTGATCGTCTTGATGGTTCTCGAACCGCTCCCGAGGAGGTCGTCGAACAGGCTCCACGGATCCATATTGATGAGGGTATTCATATTCGCTTTTCCTTTCGTTTCTGCTTTCGCCCGCATTGAAGCAACGGCCGTGCCACGCGCCGCACGCGCGCAATGCGTGACAAATGCGAGTCATCGTGGCGCAATACGGTCATATCGTCACGGACTATTTCACCGGCGCGCTGACCGGGACCGCGACCGTTTTGTCAATTGCAATCCGAGATGAGCAAATGCAAGAGCAGATGGACTCTGAAAAACCGATCTTAAGGAACCTTTGCCCCGCACTCATTGGGGACGAGACCCCATGAGCGCAAACCTGTTGATAGCCTTCCTATCGTGCGCGATTGCCCTCAGTCTTTCTGGACGAGTTTCCCGTTCTCGTCGAAGATCCAGACGTGGAGGTCGCCGTTCTGGCCGAACGTCACGATGTCGCCGTCGCAGGCGTGGATCGAGCTGTACACCTTCGCGAAGGCGTGACGCATGTTGAGGATCTCGCTGTTGCGGAGAATCCGCTTCGTATCCTTGACACCCTTCCCGTAGAGGCGGCTCGCGTCCGAGACGTTGACGAAATAGTAGGCGCACTCCTGCTTCGATTCGCATTCCGCGAAGACGTCGTAGCCGTTCACCTTGAATACGAGTCCGCTCCGGATGAATTCGCGGAGATAATTGAGAACCGACGAAGCCGAGATATCCACCTTCTCGCGCCGCAGCCGCTCGGCGATTGTCCGGTACGAGACCGGGCGGCCGATCTCCGACCAGAGGATCCGGAGGATGTTGTTCGCGACGGCGAGCCGGCGGCGGTTCAGCGCGAACGCCGGGCCCTCGACCGGGACGTGCTCGCGAAGGCCGGTCTCCATATCGATGAACGCGAAGACGACGTGGCGGAGTTTTTCGCCGAGCGGCTCCATGCGCATCACGAACATCACGACATCGATCATCCGCCCGCCGATCATGCGCGTGAATTTAATCGAATAGGAAGGGCTCACGTCGAGCGTGTCGCGGATGACGCCCGCCTTCGCGAACTCGGCCATCGCGTCGCGGTAATCGGGGTGGACCTCCATCTCCACCCATTGCGCGTAGAGCCCGGAGAACGCCTTCGCCTCGTCCGCGAGCGCGCGCACCGAATCGAAGACGATATCCCGGTCGATCTTGACGATGTGGCCGCGGTCGGTCTCGATATTCACGCTGAACACGACCGAGCAGGCCGACAGCATCATATCGAGGAGTCGGTCGCGACTCAAATCTACATCTGAGAACATTCTATTCCCCTCTCACAGGCGAATATTATACTCTTATTTCTCGCTTTCGTTTCACGGGCGCCGACGCAACGTCAGAAGCGGAACACGACCCCGGCCGAAAGGACGAGCGACGAGCAGTCGATGTCGGCGCGGAAATCGCCGACCGAGACTTTCGCCCTGTCGATCCACTCGTAACCGACCTCGCCGTAGACCCCGCACCAGTCGGTCGCTTCCACCGCAAGACCGAGATGACCGCCGAAGCCGAGCCTGCAGTCGGTACGAGAATGCGAGACGCCGTCCGCCTCGAGCCGCATATGAACGAGATTCACGAGCGCCTCCGCGCCGCCGTAGACCTCGAGCGACCTGTACCACCCGTCCGAATCCGCGAACGGCGCGAAGGCGACCCGCGGACCGATCCCGATCTGATAGAGGTCGCCCTTGAGCCGCGCCGCCACGCGGCGGTTCGCGCCCGTGTCCTCCGTCCGCGCCGTTTCGTTATGCTCGTTCGGCGTCGAGGGGAGGTACGAATAGCCGTCGATACCGTCATCCGCGGGATCCCCGCTCATGACCGGATCGTTCTCATAATAATAGACATCGCTGTATTCGCGCGTCACGAGCCGTCCCGCGGCGACGCGCCCCGAACCGGACGCGCGAAGATTCCAGTAGCCCGCGAACTTTAGCGCGAGTCCCGCCGAAATCTTCTCGCCCGCATAGAAATCGTAGCCGCCGTTCAGGTACAGCCCCATCGGCCCGGTTTCATCGCTCGCGTCTATCCGCGAGACCACGCTCCCCGGCGTGAAGTCGTATTCGTAATTCACGACTTCGGTCGTATAGAGCTTCTGCCCCTTCGGCGATGTCCTCCCCGCCTCGGGATCGTCGACCGTCCCGCTCACCGAGCCAGCCTCGGGATGGTTCGCGGTATTGCCGGGATTCACGAGCGGCGTCGCGCGCGCGGTGCCGCGGATTCCCATCTTGACGCGCGAGCGCCACGACGGTCCCGCGCTGAAGAACCAGCGGCCGCGCTCCGAATCAATGACTTCCTCTTCTTCGGCGAAAACAGCGAGCGCGGCGGTCGACACGAATGCGAAAACGATTAAGGTTTCAAGTTTCATATTCACTCCTTGATTCTGAAGAAAGCGGACGCGCTTTCGGGTTTGATGAATTCGATAATTGCGCTGCCGCCTTGGAGCGCTTCGCGCGAGACAATCTTCGCCTCGTTCCATGTTCCGCCTAACGACTCCGCCCACTCGATCCGGATATCCGCGAGGTCGGGGAGGGAGCCCGAAATCGGGGTGTCGACCGTGAGGACTAATGCGATTGTTCCGCCGGATCCCGTCTCGAGCGCGGCGATCCCGGTCGCCGTCGCCTCGGCGTAGCCGATCATCGGGACGACGTCGACGCCGGGATTGACCGCCGCAAGTCCCGAGAAGAACGCCGCGTTGTTCGCCGCGAACTCTTTACTCGCGTAGACCTTTAGCGTCCCCTTCCCGTTCGCGTAGCCGCAGCGCTGGAACGCGTTCGCCGGGAGCGACGCCTTCGTCGCGTCGCCGAGGAAGGTGACAGTACGAAGCTTCGAACAATTGTTGAATGCGAGATTGCCGATCGAGGTCACGCCTTCCGGAATGACGACCGTCTCGAGCGCGGTTCCCGCGAACGCCTTCGCCCCGATCGTCAACTCGGCGGATTGCGTCGGATCCGCATAGTCGCGCGGCGGCGTGATCACCAGATGTTTAAGCGCCGTCTGGGCATAGAACGCGCGCGATCCGATCGCCTTGAGATAAACCGGCGTGACGAGCGACTTGAACGCCGCCGGATATTTCGTCCCGATGAACGCATCCGCCGCGATCTCGAAAACCGCCGCGCCGTCTTCACCGTTCGTGACCCGGTCGGGGACGGCGAAGGCGCCGTCGCCATCGACAAGCGCCGCGACGTTCTTCGGACCGCTCACGCAGCCGTCAGCGCACGCGATCGCCGACTCTCCCGCACACTCTCCGACCGTCTTCGAAATCCATTTCGCGTAGACATTTCGCTCGGCGGCGTCGATCGGCATCTCCGCCTCGACTTTCGCCGCGCCGTTCGTCCAGCCGAAGTACCAGCCCGCGAATTCGTAGCCCTCGCGCTCGGGGACGGCCTCCGCGAGCACCGAATACCCGGTCGTCTTGAGCACCGTCTCGGTCCTCGTATCCGATCCGTCCGGGAACGCTCCGCCGAGCGCATGGCAGTTGACCTCGACGCCGCTGTAGATTTCGAAGACATTCGTCACCGAACCCGCCGCGTACGGAACCGCTTCCGCGACCGAATAGCGGATATAGTAAACGCCCTCGTTGACCGGCTTTTCGAGCGCCCAGAGCGAAATGTCATCAGTCGGCGCGTACTCGAACATCTCCACGCCGCCGCCGAGGTTGCCGCCCGTGACCGCGTCCGGAGCAACGTCTTCGACCGACCAGTCATCCTGCCGGACCGAAAGCTCGAGCGGCTCGAGCTGGTGGAACCACGCGACAATCTCGAAATCATTGGTCATCGTGATCACGGCCTCGGGCTCCAGGGACACGAGTTCGCCCTCGAACGCCTTGTACCAGCCTTCGAAATACTCGCCTTCATCGGGAGTCGCGACGACACGGACCTGTTCGCCGTATGGATATGTCTCGCCGTAATATGTCACCCCCGAAACCGAACCGCCGACCGGCTCCCACGCGAGCGAAAGCCGATAGCTCCGCTCCGGAGCCGCCGCTCCCGAAGCGCCGGGCAGTTTCCGCGCGCGCGGGCCCGCCGACTCGTAATACGAATCTACAGTCTCCACCGCGTCCTCCGCTTCGTCAGCGAAGACGTAACCCTCGCCGTCCATCGACACTTTCACCCCGCCGTCCCGGGCGACCGCGCCGAAGCGGGTGAAGGCGCATCCCACGCCGAGTATCTCCGCCGCGGCATCGCTCCGCGGCGGCGCGTAGAGCGAATACGGCTCTGAATTGTCCTTGCGCGGCAGACTCCATTCGTCGATTGCAAAAACGGATTCCGCATCAGTCTCGACGCAGCCGTCGTCAGTCACGCCCTCGACCGCAGTGAAGACGCTCGACTCCATCGTGGCGGCAGCCGATTCCTCGGCGTAAAAATCGTCATTCTCCGTGTGGAAATAGCCGTACGGGTCGTCATCATCACCGTCATTCCAGACTTCCTTTGTATGGAACAACTGCAAATTGTAGAAAGCGCAGGTCAATCGACCTGCGCTTTCTAC
>R26__coassemble_310_pt1 | contig 31958 bp, 26 predicted proteins | sample R26__metabat2_high_PE_025 | metagenome-assembled genome bin R26 | reverse complement strand
CGGGCCAGTCTCGTCGGATGTCAGGCATTCAGGCACTCACCTTCACGGATTCAGGTTAAGCTTCTTGAGCTCGTCGCGGAGATACGCGGCGCGCTCGAACTCGAGATTGTCGGCCGCTTCGAGCATTTCCTTCTGGAGTTCGGCGATAAGGTCGGCGCGGTCCATGTCCGCCGGCGGCGCGTCCTTCGCGCCGGGCTTCGCGGCGAAGGTGTTCTTCCCGCCGGACTTGAAAAGGTAGGTCGATTCGGTCACGGCGCGCTTCACCGACTTCGGGGTGATGCCGTGAGCGGTGTTGTACGCGATCTGCTTCGCGCGGTGGTTCTTCGTTATCCGGACGAGGTCGCGTATCGCGTCGGTCTCGTGGTCGGCGTAAAGGATGACGCGGCCATTCTCGTGGCGCGCAGTGCGCCCGGCGGTCTGGACGAGCGAAGTCGTCGAGCGGAGGAAACCCTCCTTGTCGGCGTCGAGAATCGCGACGAGCGCGACTTCGGGAAGGTCGAGACCTTCGCGAAGGAGGTTGATGCCGACGAGAACGTCGAACTCGCCCTGACGGAGACGGCGGAGTATCTCGACGCGCTCGATCGCGTCGATCCCGGAATGGAGATATTCGACACGGATCCCGAGCTCGTGGAGATAGTGGGTCAGGTCCTCCGACGACTTCTTCGTGAGCGTCGTCACGAAGACGCGGTCGCCACCGTCGACGACCTTACGGATTTCCGTGACGAGGTCGTCGATCTGATGCGCGAGCGGACGAATTTCGATTTCCGGATCTAAGAGCCCGGTCGGGCGGATCACCTGCTCGGCGACCGTCCCGGCGACGGAGTACTCGTAATCGCCCGGGGTCGCGCTCGCGAAGACGATCTGGCCCACCTTTTTATCAAACTCGTCGAACTTGAGCGGGCGGTTGTCCTTCGCGCTCGGAAGGCGGAAGCCGTATTCGACCAGTTTTTCCTTTCGCGCCTGGTCACCGTTAAACATCGCGCGGATCTGCGGGACGGAAACGTGACTTTCGTCGATGATCGTCAGAAATCCCTCGGGGAAATAATCGATCAGGCACTCGGGCGCCGAGCCGGGCGCGCGCCCCGAAAGCGACCGCGAGTAATTCTCGATCCCGTTGCAGTAGCCGAGCTCGCGCATCATCTCGAGGTCGTACTCGGTCCGCTCCTTGATCCGCTGCGCCTCGAGGAGCTTTCCGTTCGCCTCGAAGAACTTGAGCCGCTCGTCGAGCTCCGCCTCGATCCGCGCGAACGCGCGCTCGAACTTGTCGCGCCCCATCACGAACTGCTTCGCGGGCGTGATGCAGACGGACGGCATCGTGACGCCGCACTTCCCCGTGAGCGGGTCGAGCTCGCGGATCGTGTCGACGTCGTCTCCGAAGAACTCGATTCTGAGCGCCTTCGTCTCGTAGGCGGGGAAGACGTCGACGATATCGCCGCGGACGCGGAAGACGCCCGGCTCGAAGCCGTAGTCGTTCCGCGCGTACTGCGCCTCGACGAGCCGCGCGATGAGCCCGCTTCGCCCGAGCGCGTCGCCGACGTTCACCCGGACAGCGAGGTCGCGGTATTCGTCCGATTCGCCGAGGCCGTAGATGCAGGAGACGGAAGCGACGACGATCACGTCCTTCCGCGCGATCAGCGCGTTCGTCGCGGCGAGACGGTAGCGCTCGATCTCCTCGTTGATCGCCGCGTCCTTCTCGATGTACGTGTCGGTCTGGGGGATGTACGCCTCGGGCTGGTAGTAGTCGTAGTAGGAGATGAAATACTCGACCGCGTTCTCGGGAAAGAACTCCCGCAATTCCGAGAAGAGCTGCGCGGCGAGCGTCTTGTTGTGGGAAAGTATGAGCGTCGGGCGGTTCCACGCGGCGATCAGGTTCGCCATCGTGAACGTCTTCCCGGACCCGGTCACGCCCTGGAGGACGAGCCGGTCGTCACCCCGCTTCAGTCCCGCGAGCAGCTTCGCGATCGCCTCGGGCTGGTCGCCGGTCGGCTTGAACGCCGACTTGAGCTTGAAAAGCCGATCTTCCATCGCCCGCGCCCTCAGAACCCGACCTCGACCGGAACGTCGCCCGCCTCGGCCGGCGCGTTCGGAAGACGCGAAATCGCGCGCTTCACTTCGTTCGTCGAGGCCGGTGCGCCCGCGTGACGAATCGCACCCGCCCGGCCCGGCTCGAGCGGCGAAGCGAACACCTCCGCCGCGACGGGCTCCTCGCACTCGATCGGCGCGCGGAAACGCCCCGGCACCTTCGCCGCGCGCTCGGCGGTCTTCTCAAAGCCGGGACCCGCGATGTAAAGCCCGCGCGTCGGCGCGACCGGCGCGGGGAACTCGGGGACAGTCCCCGGAAAAGCGAAATCGACGACCGGCTCGCGGAACTCGAGCGGCGCTTCGGCGATATCCTCCGCCTCCATCAGCTCGATCGGCTCCGGATCCATCGCGACGCGGAACGCCTCGGGACCGGAATGGCGCGAAAGCGTGCGCGTAGTCGCGAAGACGAGCAGCGCGGCGACGCCGACCGTGACGGCGATGGAGGCGGCGAGAGAGAAGAGGGAAGAGTGAAAAGTGAAAAGTGAAAAGTGAAAAAGTTGTAGACGGGAGTTGTAGTTGTAGCGGGAGTTGTAGTTGTAGAGAGAACGGGTGTCGATGTTGAGACGATTGCCGGAAACGGGACGGGAAAGAAGCGAGAGTATCTCGGGGGAGACACGGGCGAAGAGCCAGCTCCGCGAAGCGAACGAACGCGTCACGATCATCGCGGCGGCGGGGCGGTAGACGTGGCCCGCGAGTTCGATGTCGCCTTCGCGCGCCGAAGCGCCGGGGAGCGCGACGGGGACGATCTTCCATCCCGCGAGGCCAGCCTTCGCGACGACGACCGCCGTGAGCGGCTCCGCCGAATCGGCGAAGATCCTGACGTCGCCCGGGGCGACATTCGTATCGAAAACTTTATTCACCTAGAATCTCTTTTCTTAAATCCGGATCGAGCGCCCGCGCGCTCACCTCCACGACGAGCGACGCGAACGCGGAATCTCCCGCGAGGTCCATTCGCTTGAGCCGCCTTTCCATCGCCGCCATCACCTTGTCGCGGACGAGATAGGCGCGCGATTTGCCGACCCCGAGCGCCGCGATCACGACCGGCTCCGCGAGCGAGACGTCCATCGCCGTCACCAGGGAATAAAGCGCGACCTTCGCTTTTTCCACTTTTATTTCGCGCGAAATCTCCTCGAGGAGCTCTTCGGCCTCGCGCCGGAGCACCTCCGCGTCGAGCGCCGCCGCCGCGTCGCCTCCGTCCGTCGCCGCGGCGAGCGTCCGCTCCGCCGCCTCGATCTCGGCGGGCGCCGCCTCCCACACCGACGCGCGCGCGCCGCCCGGCGAGGTGATCGTGCGCCGCCGCCAGCCCTTGATCACCGCGACCCATTCGGCGACGATGTCGCGGACACGCCCGGATCCGCTCCCGAACAGCGTCCCGCAGACGAAATCGCGAAGATCCTTCCCTTCGCTGACGATACGGTACGCGTAGTAGGCCTTGAGGGCCTTCTTCCCTTCACGCTCGCCGCGAAGCGTGAAGTAGCTGTCAAAAAAGGCGACCGGATCCTCGCCCGCCGCGTCCTCGCGCGAGATTCCGAGCCGCGCGAGCTGCGAATACATCGCGCTTTCGATCTCGCGCCGGAGCGCCGCCGCGTGGTCCCGAGAACAACCGTGGACCGAGCAGATTTTAAACCACTCGGTCCACGCGTCGTCGCCGGCGTATAGGTCGCCGTCCTGCAAGAATTCTTCCTTAGATCGAGACGTCGACGGAAACGTCGTCCTTCGTCATCGATTTCGTCGCGGCGCCTTTCGCCTTCGCGTTGAAGCGCGGGGCGTTGTCGACCGAGAACCACTTCGAGTCGCTGGCGGACTCGTTGTAGCGCATGCGCTCCTTCGTGGAGAGCGGGCGCGAGCAGAAGAGCGGGAGCTTCATCGTGCCGTCCGAGTTCTTCGGGTATTCGACGCCTTCCTCTTCGACGAGGAGGAGTCCGCCGATCATGCCGCCCGGGCGTTCACCGACGAGAAGGAGCATATCGGCCGGGTTCTTCGGATCGATCGTGAACCAGTCGCCGGGGCACATCTTGCCGCCGCCCTGCGGGCAGGCGACCTTCCCGATATCGGCCTTGTCCTTCGTCGACCAGGTGGTCAGCTGGCCGTGGGCTCCGCCGACGTTCCACGCCGAGTCGAGAACGGTCTTTCCGTTGACGCTCACGTACATGATATCATCGAAGTACCCCCAGAGACGGATCTTTTTCGGAACGGAAGACTTCACTTCGCCGCGGTAGGTGATGCAGAAACCGCTCGGTTTCATCACATCCTGAACGCCGAACGCGACCGGGCCGTTGCCGGCGGGCTGGGGCTTGATCCAGCAGTGGGTGAGCGCGACGCGCTTGTTGGGGACGAAGTGCTTGGCCATCTCGGCCTCGGAGAAGTTGTTCTTCACGAGTTCCTGAAGGGCCGGCCAGTAGGTCGTGTTCGGGCTGTAGCCGTCTTTCGGCTTCCCGTCCTTGTCGCTCTTGATATCGATGATCGTGCCGATGAGGCAGCCCTCGACGTTCTGGCCGCCGCCCTTCCCGCCGCCGATAAGCGTACCGAAGCCGCCGCCGTCGCCCGAACCGAGCCCGCGCATCTTGATCGTCCCGGAAACGGCGTTCATCGTGACCGGGCTCGGGGCCGCGGCGACCTTGTCGGGCTCGCCGCCCGGGTTCGGGCTCGGCGGCGCGGGGTTCGCCATCTGCGGCTGGGGGACGTCGATCTGGATATCCTGCGAGACGTCGACGTCCTGGGTCATGTCGATCTCCTCGTCCGGCGGTTCCTCGATTTCCTCGAGCTTCTCGTCGGCCGATTCCTCGATCTTCGCGACCGTAACGTCCATCGTCGCCTTCTTCGTGTTCTGAACCGCCGTGACGACGCAGAGGACGACGACGAAAAGGACGACCGCGACCGCCGCCGCGATCGGCGCGGAAAGGCGCTGGAGCTCGATCCGCGCTTCCTTGTACTCGCGCGTGTCATGGGGCTTCCCGAGACCGGAAAGCATGGAGCCGATACGAGCGAAAATCCCCTTTTCCTCGTACTTTTTGCCGATTTCCTCAACGTCGATCACCGGCATTTCTTCGACGATTTCCTCTTCAGCCATGAGCGGCCTCCTTTCGTTTGTCCACAATATAATAACACCGCGAAACGCGTTTTTCCACTTTCGGAACAAAATTTATCCGCGGCGCCGCTTGCGCAGGAACGAGCGCACCTCGCCGCGCATCAGGGCGAGCGAGAAGACGGCGTAGGCGACTACCCCCGTAAGAACGTAAAGCGCGAGCGCGAGAACGCGCGAGAGCGTCTCAGACGAAACGGCGATATGCGGCGCCGCGAAATATCTGACGGCCCCCCCCGCGCCGCCCCCCCCCGCGCCCGCGACGAGCATCTCCGCGAGCGAAGGGACACCCCCCGCGCCGCCGCCCGGCCCGCGCCCTTTCCGGCGCGCGAGAACGACGAGCGCCGCGCAGGACGCCGCCGAGCAGAAGACGGTCGACGCGGCGAGGCCGACGTGGCGGAACTCGACGGGGAGGAGGAAGACGGCGGCGCAGTTGAGCGCGGCGTTGACGACGACCGCGCCCGTCGTAACCCAGAGCGGCGTCTTCATGTCGCCCTGGGCCTGGAACCACGGGACCATCGTCTTCGCGAAGCCGAAGAAGCCGAGGCCGACCGCGTAGACGGCGAGCGCGCGGGAGACGCGCACGGTCGCGACCGCGTCGAAGTCGCCGCCCTGGTAGATTACGCCCGTCACTTCGGGGGCGAGGACGAAGAGCCCCGCGGCCGAAGGGAGCATCACGAACATCATCAAGGAGACGCTCGAGGAAAGCGCCGAGCGCGCGCCTTCGAGATCGTTCTTCGCGAAGAAGCCGGCGAGCGTCGGGAGAAGGACCGTTCCGAACGCGACGCCGACGATTCCGAGCGGGAGGTCCATGAGCCGTTCGGCGTAGCCGATTACGCCCGCCGCCCAGGGGCTCGCGAGCTGGGCGAGGAACTGGTCGAGCATGTAGTTTATCTGGATCGCGCCCGCGCCGAGCGCGGCGATCGAAAGGTTCTTCCAGACGAGCCGCGTCTTCGGTTCGAACCAGCCGTGAAGGGTCGGTAGCGCGGTCACGCCCGCCGCGCGCATCCGCCAGAAGAGGAACGCCATCTGAAGCGCGCCGCCCGCGAGGATCGCGAGCGCGACGAACTTCACGCGCTCCGCGGGCGAGAGCGCCGGAAAGAACGCGAGCGCGCCGAGCGCGCCGATCCAGACGAGATTCAAGAGACACGGCATGAAGCTCGACGCCTTGAAGCGCCCGAGCGAATTGAGTACGCTCATTCCGAACGCGGCGCCGCAGATGAAGAGCATGTACGGAAGGAGCGTCTTCACGAGCGACGCCGTGAGCGCCGTCCGCTCCGGGTCGTCGAAGCCGAGCGCGGAGGAGAACTTCACCGCGAGCTCGACGCCGCCCGTAGCGAGGAGAACGGCCGCGCCGAGCGCGAGCGTGACGACGGTGATGACCGCGCGGGCGAGCCGCTCGGCGCTCCTGAGCGAGACGGCCTCGGCCTCGGCCTTGAAGACGGGGACGAACGCCGCCGTGAGCGCGCCCTCGCCGCAGAGCTTCCGCGCCATGTTGGGGAGCGCGAAGGCGAGCGTGAAGGCGCTCTGCTCGACGCCGGCGCCGATGAGGCGCGACTGGAACATCTCGCGGACGAGGCCGAGTACGCGCGAGAGCGCGGTGAACGCGCCGACCGTGAAGACGTTCGAAAGAAGCCGCTTCATTTCTTCACCGGCTGGAGAATCCAGCGCTTGTTGTACCAGAACCAGTCGCCGGGATGTTCGCGGACGGAGCGGTCGAGAATCCGCATCGCCTCGCGCGTGAGCCGCGCGGCCTCGGCCTTCGCGTCGGTCGCGGCTGGATCGGGACGGAGCGTCGCGAGGTGGTCGAAAATGTGGAGCCCGTTCTCGCGGCGCATCGCGGCGACGACGATCGGCGAGCCGCACTTCACCGCGAAGAGCGCGCCCGCGTGGGAGACGTTCGCCTTGCCGCCGAGGAAGTCGGCCTCGACGTCGGGATGGGGCACGCGGAGGTCGGGGAGAATCGCGAAGGCGCGGCCGTCGAGGAGACGGCGCTTGATGTCGACGAGCGTCCGCGCGCTCCCGCGGTCGAAGACCTCGATGTCGGTGTACTGGCGCTTCATCCAGGCGTCGATCTTCGGGTTGCGCTGCTTCGCCGCGATCGAAACGAGCGGGAGGCCGTACTTCGCCATCGACCAGGCGGCCATGTACCAGTTCCCGGAATGCGGGACCATGATGACGACGCCGCGCCCTTCGTCGACGTAGCTCTGAAGCTTCGCCTTGTAGACGGCGCCGTCCTTGATGTGGCGGTCCATCCACTTCCGGTCGAGCCCCGGGGCGCGGATCATCTCGACCCCCGAAAGGAGCACGTTCGCGAGACTTTTGACCGCGATATCGACGAGCTCCGAGCGCGGCTTTTCGGGAAAGACCGTGCGGAGGCGATCGAGCGTGCGCTTCCGCTTGAAACGAAAAACTCTCACCGCGACGTTCGCGAGAAGCCGCGCGTTGAAGGCGGCGAGACGGTAGGGAACGAGATTCACGAGAGCGCAGGCGAGGCGCAGCGTCCCGTATTCGAGATTGACGGAGAAAGCGTTTTTCTTCGACATCCGGCCCGTCCTTCGATAAAAATCAGTCGAGCCCGCGCTCGCGGTCGCGGCGGATCGCCTTCTCCTTCAGGGAGTCGCGCTTGTCGTGGAGCTGCTTGCCGCGGCAGACGCCGAGCTTCACCTTGATCCGACCGTGTTTCAGAAACATTTCGAGCGGGACGAGCGTAAGCCCTTTCGCCTCGGTCTTGAGCTTCAGGTCGAGGACTTCCTTCGCGTGGACGAGCAGCTTGCGTTGGGACTTCGGCTCGTGGTTGAAGCGGTTGCCGAACTTGTACGCGGCGACGTCGCAGCCGAGAAGCCAGAGCTCGCCCTTCAAGACCGCGCCGTAGCTCCCCGCGAGCGAGACCCCGCCGTGGCGAATCGACTTCACCTCGGTCCCGGTCAAGACAATACCGCACTCGATCGTTTCGAGTACGGTATAGTCGTGTCTCGCCCGCCGGTTCTCGGCGAAAACGGGATTGAATTTCTTCTTCTCGGCCATCAAGCTATCAGTCGGCGTAAAGCGCCTCGATGCTCGCGGACTTGGCGCCCCACTTCGTCTTCGCGGCCTCGGCCTTCGCGATCGCGTCGAAATCGATTTCGGCGATCAGCTTCCCCTCGGCGACTTCCATGAGGGCGATGTCGCACTTGTCGACGTCGAGGCTCGCCGGGCGGACGAGCGGCTTCGCGCCGTTGATGAGCTCGCGCTCGCGCTTGGAGATGAGATTTACGAGCACCGGGACCGACGGGATCTTTTCGTGTGCTTTCTTAAGAAGTTCGCTGTTCATTCGCTTGGTTCTCCCTGTGAATTGATATATTGTATCAAATCCCAACGCTACCGCGCAATATCTCCGAAATCACTATCTCAGGAACTGCCCGCGTCAACCGGCGTCGAGCGAACTGATGAGTTAAACTCATTAGTTCGTTCGCATGAGCGGCTTCGCGATTTCGAAGATTTCATCCTCGGCCTCGGCGCGCTGGGCGGTGCGGCTGCGGTCGAGCTGCAGCGCGGTCCGGAAGCTCCGGAGCGCGGACGCCTTGCGACCGGTCTTCTGCTGGATTTTCGCGAGGTCGAGCCAGAGGTCGACCGATCCGGGACCCTGGGGATTCTTCCCGAGAAGTTTCAGGATGATCCGCTCGACGTCGGCGTCGAGCCCCGCCTCGCGGACGATCGCGAGAATCGAATGAAGTTCGCCCTCGTCGTTCGACGTGTCGATGTACGGGCGGACGAGCTGCGCCGCCTCCATGACGCGGCCGAGGTTGTAGTACGCCATCGCGAGGCGCGCGGTCTCGGCATGGTCGAGTTTCTTCTCACGGCGCTTCGGCTCGAGCGCGGAGATCGTACCGTAGACCTCGCGGAGTTTCGTCACGTACTCACGGAGGCGCGCCGTGCGCTTGTTGTTCGGGTCGATCGCGTCCGTATAGTCCATCGACTCCATCGCGACGTCGAAGCGGCGGGTCGGGAGCAGGATCTCCTGGGCGTAACGGAAGACGGCCTCGGGCGAGGCGGGGTAGAGCATCACCGCTTCGCGGAACGCCTGAGCGGCGTCGGCGCGGCGCCCCTGCTTCGAGTAGAGCCCCGCGAGCGCGGCGCGCAGCTTCGAGAACGACTTCTGGCCCGCGAAATCGCGGCGGTACATCGGGTCTTTCAGGAGCCGGCGCGTGTACCAGTCCCAGAAGTCGCGGTCCTTCGCCGCGGTCTTCGGATCGTAAGGAGTCTTATCCTTGTTGATCTTCATGATGAGCCCGTGGGGCGAAAGGTACAGGTACATCCACGGAATCGCGTACGACTCCTCGACGTAGAACGCGTGGCGCTCGCGGTCCTTGTCGAACATCATCTTCGTGAGGATGCCGTTGATCTCCATGACGCCGAGCGCGCCCGTGACCTGGACGCGGCCGTTCTCGATCTTAAGGTCGCCGTTCGCCTGACGGACGCCGCGCTTCACCTCGTCGACGTAGATATTGAACGCCTCGGCGGAATCCTCCTTCGAAGGAATCCAGATCTCGTCGCCGTAGAGGTCGCGCTCGACCGACATGTAGGTATCGTCCGCGAGCGCGTTCTGGGTGATGAGGTAGACGTCGGGGCGGAAGTCGGCAGAGTAGATCATGTAGGTCGGGACGAACCGGCCCGGGTCGGTGCCGCCGAAGAAGATCGCGAAGTCCTCCATCCGCGGCGGATACTCGGGATCGGGGAGCGGCTCCTCGTCCGCGACGAGCTGCTCCCTGATCGCGGCGGCGCCGTCGAGCTGGTACGCGCCGAACTGCCAGCCGAACGTGTGACCCGACTGCTCGTTCCCGCCGAGCTCGAAGACCATCCGCTCGTCGGTCCAGTTCTGGACGATCGGATAGACGAGCGCGACGACGAGCGCGACCGCGCCCGCCGCGATTATACCGCGATTCAGCTTCGCCGCGGCGATGGTGTAGCGCCAGGCTAGCAGCTTCGCGACGCCCGCGATCGCGAAGACGATGCCGTAGCCGATCCAGAGCGCAATCATCGCGTGGGACGAAATGAATTTCACCTTCTGGATGAAACCGTCCTGGACGTCGCCCTTCACCTGGGCGAGGAGGATGAGGAGTCCGCTCATCATGAGGAAGCAGACCGCGGCCGCGCCCATCCACTGCCAGAAGGTCTTCCGGTGCGTCTTCGCGACGATCCAGTGGCCCGCCGCGAACGGCACGAACGCGAACGGAATGAGGAGGTCGGTGAACTGGACGCGGACGTCGCCGAAGTAGTGCCACATCTGGCGGAAGAAGAAGCCGAGGAAATCGAAGACGCCCGCGAACTTCGGGAAGCCGATCGCCTCGTACTGGCCGCGCTGGATCGCGTGCTTGAAGCCCTCCCACGTCCGCGGGTAGCCCCAGTTCATCGGGGGATTGCGGAGGTCGGAGACGATCGGCATGTAGACGTAGAACGAAACGCCGAGCTGCGCGAAGAAGGCGGCGCCCGCGACCGAGCGGCCGTTCGGAAGCGTGAGCCAGGTGAGAGCGAGAAGAACGAAGTTCCAGACGACCGGCCACCAGAACCACCAGCTCGCGGGATGAGTGAGCCCGTTCATCGCGCCCTTGTGGAGGAGAATGAACGCGGCGAGATGGAAGCCCGCGACCGGAATCGCGAACGCGAGCCCGTTCGGCGTGAAGTACGCCATCGCGAAGAGCGCCGCGAGGACGCCGAGGAACATGAAGGTCGACTTGGCCCACGGATAGGCGGGCCCGCGGTAGCCCGCGAGGTCGGCCTGGGCGACGAAGAGGACGGCGACGAGGACGGCCGCGGCGGCGAGCGCGGCGGAAACGCCGAGGAGCTTCGTCTTCGCGGGGTTCGAGAACCGCTTCTCCTCCGGCTCGAAGACGGCGAGCGCGGCGGCGATCACCGAGCCCGCGACGAGCGCGGCGACGGCGACGTAGACGCGCGGCGAAACGAGCGGCGCGAGTTCGAGATCCGCGTCCTTGAAGACGACGGCACCCGTAAAGACGAATCCGGAGAGGAGCGCGATCGCGATCGCGCCGCCGCCGACGTAGAGGAGCGCCTTCTTCGCGCGCTCGGCGTCATCGCGGCGCGCGAGCACCGCGGCCGCGACGATCGCGCCGACGAAGAGGACCGAGGCGACGACGAGAAGCGCCGTCGAAGGCGTCGAGACGGTCGCGAGCGGCGCGTGCTTCGCGATCACGTCGCTCTGCATGTACGCGTTCGCGCGCTGCAGCGAGCCGATCTGCAGGATCTGATAGGTGAGCGCGACCGGCGCGAGATAGGTGAAGACGTCGCGGAACATTCCCGCGTTCTTCATGAGAATGATGAGCGCGAGCGGAACGATCGCGAAGAGGAGGACCTGGTAGTTCGTGAGCCCGAGGCCGAAGACGAACGCGGTCGTCCAGAGGACGCGGTCCGAGGGCTTCCTGAGCCAGCGATACGAAAGGAGGAAGACCGCCATCAGGAAGAACGCGTTGAGGGAGTAGATCTCGACGATCGTCGACTGGGACCATTCTACCGGCGAGAGCGAGAACGTGAGCGCGCCCGCGACGCCGCCGAAGAACGAGAGGAGCCCCTTGCCGTCGCCGTCCTCGGTCGCGATGAAATCGCGCGAGGAACGGCAGATCAGCATCGCGGTGCAGCCGGCCGCGAGCGCGCCGAAGAAGGCGGAACAGAGTGACACGCACCACGCGGGCGTCGGGTGGCCCATGTACGTGACCCAGCCGAAGAGCTTGCAGAAAATCCAGCTGCAGAGCGTCCAGAACGGGTACCCCGGCGGATGCGGAACGCCGAGGTGCGCCGCGGCGGTCGCGAGTTCCCCCGAGTCCTCGAGCCCGACCGACGGTCCGAGCGTCAGCGCGTAGACGAGAAATGTAACCATGGTCGCCGTGAAGAACGCCGCCCAGTCGAGTTTAGCGAAAAACCTGTCTTTCATAATCGATTTACTCTCTCGGATAACTTAAATCAAAATCTCCGCCCGCTCACTCCGCGCCGCGGACGACAAGCGTCACGTTATCGTGTCCACCCGCGTCAAGCGCGGCCTTGCCGAGGCGACTTGCGATTTCCGCGTCGCTTCCGCCAGCGTCCACGATCTCGGCGATCGTCTCGTCGTCGAGCATGTCGTGAAGACCGTCGGAACAGAGGATATAACGATCGCCCTTCTCGACATCAAGCCTGCGCCAGTCGGCGCCGACCTCGCGATCGACGCCGAGGCAGCGGGTGAGAACGTGAGAAAGCGGAGTCGCGCGCGAACAGGCCTGAAGCCGGGGATTCTTCCCGCGCTCAAGGTTCCTGAGTTCCTCCTCCACCGTATGATCGCGGGTCAGCAGTTCGAGCCGACCCTCGCGGAAGCGGTACGCGCGGCTGTCGCCGATATGCGCGACGAGCGCCTGCCTCGGGTTCTCGACGTCGCGAAGGAGTATGACCGCGGTCGTTCCCATCATGCTGTAGCCGCGGACAAAAGCGGTCTTCCGGATCTCGTCGTTGATCGCGGTGAACGACTCGTCGATCGCGCGCGCGGTTTCGCGGAAGCTCTTCTTCCCGGCCCTCTTCTCGGCCTCGCCGAGCATCCGGCAGGCGATCGCGCTCGCCTCGGCGCCGCCCTGGCCGCCGCCCATGCCGTCGCACACTGCGAAGAGCCGGCCGCTCGGGGAAACGAAGAAGGAATCCTGATTATCCTTACGGACCTTGCCGACATCGGTGAAGACGCCGGGCGGGAGCGCGCGTTTCGCGCCGGTCAGAACTTCAATGAGCCCCATCGCCGGGAATCCCCTTTATCGCGCCACCGGACGGCAGCGAAACTTCATGCCGTCGTAGGGGCAATTCCGCGAAAGCGAAGCGAACGAGGCGACATCGACCGAGTATTCATCGCCGATTTCGACCGTCGTCCGGGGAAGCGCGGCGAGCGCTTCGCGGTGGACTATCGAGATGATCGAGCGCGGCATATCCCACCAGGCCTTCGCCCAGTCCTCGACATTCATTCCTTCTTCCTCGACCATCACGGCGTAGGTAATCGCAATCGCGGTCTCTAGGCCTATGATGCCGTTCGCGGAGGCGGCGAAGCCGAGGTTCTTCGTCCGCGCGGGGTGCGGCGCGTGATCGGTCGCGAACATGAGAACGCCGTCCTTCACCGCGCGGCGGAGTTCGGCGCGATCCTCGTGATTCCCGAGCGGCGGCGCCATCTTGAAGTTCGCGTCGTCGACCGCGAGATCGTCGCAGGAAAGAAGAAGATGATGCGGCGTCGCCTCGGCGGTGACGGGGAGACCTTCGGCTTGAGCCTCGCGGACGAGCTCGACGCCGCGCGCGGTGGAGATATGCTGGATGTGGAGACGGCAGCCGGTCTCGCGGCAAAGGGAGAGATCGCGCTCGATCGCGACCGTTTCGGTTTCGGGCGCGATGACCTTGAGCCCGAGCCTGCGGGCGAGCGCGCAATCGCGGATGACTCCGCCCGCGAGAACGGCGGGGTCCATCGCGTGCTCGCAGACGCACATTCCGAGATTGTAGACGCGGTTCATCGCCTCTTCCATCACATGCGTGTCGGCGACGTAGCTGCCGTCGTCGGTGAAGAACGCGGCGCCCGCGTCGGCGAGCGCTTCGAGGTCCGAGCATTCGCGACCGAGACGGCCGCGAGTGATGCAGGCGGACGGGAGAATTCGAGAGATAAGAGATAAGTGATTAGAGATAAGATATGGCGAGTGAGCGGAAAGCTGAGATGAAATCCAGGAGATGGAGTCGCCGGCGGGAGTGGTGTTCGGCATCGTCACGACGGCGGAGAAGCCGCCGCGGCGGGCGGCCTCGAGCCCGGTCGCCGTCGTCTCGGCCTCGGGGACGCCGGGGTCGCGGAAATGGACGTGGACGTCGATGAAACCGGGGAACTCGAGCCGTGTCGCCATTTTACCGCACGCCCCCGTTCGCCTTCGCGAGTTTCTTGAGCTTGTCGGCGTAGCCCATGCGCTGAACGGCGGTCATGCGGTCTATGTAGAGGATGCCGTTCAGATGATCGACCTCGTGCTGGATCGCGCGGGCGAGGAAGCCGCGCGCGGTGATAACCTGTGGCCGGTTCTCGAGGTCGGTGTACTGGCACGTGACCTGAGCCGCGCGGACGAGTTCGCCGCCGATCTTCGGGAAGCTGAGGCACCCTTCCTTGTCCTGCTGGGTTCCTTCCTGGGCGAGAATCTCGGGGTTGAAGAGAGCGAGCGGCATCGCGATCGGCGCATTGAACGCGGCGTCCGCCTCGTCGTCGCAACCCTCGGGGATATCGATTACGCACATGCGCTCGAGCCGGCCGACCTGCTGCGCCGCGAGCCCCACGCCGCCCGCCTTGTGCATCGTCTCTAACATATTCTGCGCCGTCGCCCTGAGCTCGTCGGTCACCATCCCGACCGCCTGCGCCTTCTCCCTCAGCACCTTTTCCCCGTATTTATAGACCTTCAGTATCATCTCTTCCCCTCTTTCTACTCTCTTATCTCTTATCTCTTATCTCTTATCTCTTATCTCTTATCTCTTAAACTCCCGTCGACCCGAACCCGCCCGCACCGCGGTCGGTTTCATCGATGACGGCGACCTCCTCGATCTCGGGCTGCACGACCGGCGCGAAGACGAGCTGGGCTATACGGTCGCCCTTCGCGATTTTGAACTCGTTCTCGCCGAAGTTTGCGAGGATGACGCAGATCTCTCCCCGGTAACCGGAATCGATCGTTCCGGGCGTATTGAGGACGGTGACGCCGGATTTAAGAGCGAGGCCTGAGCGCGGGCGGACCTGGATTTCATACGCTGGCGGAATGATCGCGACGAGACCCGTATGAACAAGAGCCCGTTTCCCCGCGGGGATAACGAGCTCTTCGACGCTCCGGACGTCCATTCCCGCGTCGCTCGCGTGAGCGTACGCGGGAATCACCGCGTCCGGATGGATGCGCTTGAAACCGAGTTTCATTCTTCCTCGGCGGCGGTGTCGTCGGCCGCGGCCGTTTCATAACCGACCGCCGGCTTCACGTCGGCGCGGCGGTAGATGTCTTCGCGCCAGTCATCGGCGATTTCGCGGGTCGCGTTCATGGCGAGACGACGACGGAGACCGTCGCGGAGATTGAGCGCGAGCGCGGGGTCGCCGGCCTCGCGGCTCTCGCAGACGACGAGCGCGCCGCGTCCCGTGCCGGTCGAAACGAAATCGGAAATCGCGCCCGCCTTGAGCTTGCGCGCGGCTTCGACGATACGCGCCTGATCGGGAATCGTGTTCGGCGCGAGTTCGAAAGCGGAGAAGACAATGTTCGTCGAAACATCAGCGGTCGCGAGAACCGCGTCCTTGCCCTTGGCGGCGATCGCGTCGACTTCTGCCTTGAAGGCGTCGGCCTTCGCGTCGCGGAGCGCGCGGGCGTCGATTTTGCCCTTCGCCTCGTCGAAGGAAGGCGTATGGGCGGGCGACGTCTCGACCTTCTCGAGGATCCAGACCGCGTTGTCGCTCGCGACGACCGCGTAGCGGAAATCGGGCGATTCGGAATCGAGCTCGGCGACGCGGTCGATGAAGTCGCGCGCGTTCGGGCAGATCGTCGAATTGCGGACCATGAAGCCTTCGACGAAATCCGATTCGGTCGAGAACCAGTCGCTCGTCTTCACCTGAACTCCGTCCTCGACCGCGATCTTCTCGAGTCGCGAGGACTTCTCGTCCTCGCCGGCGGCGAGATTCGCATAGACGCGGCGCTGAAGGTTCGTCGTGAGGTACTCGACGGCGGCGATCTTCCGGAGCTCCTTCTCGATATCGGCCTTCACGTCCTCGAACTTCTTCACCGTCTCGACGCCGTTCGTGTCGGTCGAAGTGTACTTATCGGAGTTGGCGTCGTACCAGTCGTGCATTTCGTCATCCGTGACGGAGACGATCGCGAGCGTCTCGGGCTTCGAGGCGTCGAAACGGGCGGACTTGACCTTGATGAGCTCGGGAAGAGCGAGGGACTTGAGATTCTTCTCGTACCAGGCTTTAAGCGCGGCGTCATCGACCTTGACGGCGTCGGCCGCCTCCTTCGACTGTTTGAAACGGGCGACGCGGATCGTGAGCTTGTCGGTCAGATCGGCGACCGCGATGTCGAGCTCCATCGGCGAGACGAACGCGCCGGAGGCGACGAGACCGCCGATAAGACCTTCATTGATTTCGAGATCGCTGCGAAGACCGGCCTCAAAGCGCTCGGGCGTAAGACCGTTCTGGGCGAGGCGCATGCGGTACTCGTTATAATCCGCCGAGCCGCCGAACATCGCGTTGATGGAGGAGCGAACGAGCGCATCGCCCGCGACGATACCGTTCTTCGCGGCGACATCGGCGTCGACGACCCGATTCCAGACCTTCGCGTTGATATCGGCGTCGGCGCCGTTATCGCGCCCGTTTCCGGTGACCTCAAGTCGCGCCGCCTGGAAGCGTTCGGCGGAAACCGGCTCGCCGCCGATCGTACCCGCGGAATTCTTCTCGGTGCGCTCACCGCCCATGTAGTCGGCGATGAAACCGAACGCGAAGAAAAGCGAAACCGCAATCGCAAAGACGCCCCAGACGAGTTTGTTGCGGATTAGCTTGTTGAACTGCTGAATGACCATTTGAGACTTTACGCTTTCTTGATTGAACTTGAAAAATGAATACGCGGCTTACCCTTAGAAGCCGAAATCGTCATCGTCGGAGGAGGACGCGGAAGACGCGGAATCGGAAGAGTCCTCGGACGCCGCGGAATCAGCGCTTTCGCCGCCCTCTCCGCCGTCCTCTTCGATCTCGGGCTCGACTTCGACCGTCGTCACGGCGCTCGCCGCGGCCGCGGCCTTCCTCGCGTTCTCGTCGCCGGCCTTGGCGACGCTGTACTCGCGAACGGCGAGTTCCGCGCGGCCCTCGACGAACGCGCAGCGATCGTGGACAAAGCCCTTGGTGTCGAAGGTCATCACCGAAACGCTCATGCGCTCGCCGATCGCGGGCAGCGCCCGGCTGATCTTGACGGAGGTGCGGGGGGTAAGCTTCCAGACGAGCGGCTTCGCGGAAACCTTGACTTCACCGGTGGTGAAATCGGTCTCGCTGACGAGCCCCTGATCAAGCTCGATATTCGCCTTGCCGCGGAGACCGTAAATACCCGTGAAGAGCTGGTCGCGGTCGGCGCGAATCTTGATCTCCTCGGCGGCCTTGAGAACGGGAATCGTATAGTGGCGGCCTTCGACGCGGATCGTACCGGTCACGCAGCGGATCTTCGCGGCGTCGCCGTCTTCAGTCGCCTTGTAGGCGTAGCGGGAGAAACCGGCGAGGTTCACGACCTTGAAACCGGGGGCGATAACCGAAATGGCGCCGTCGGGGGTACCGGTCGGCGTCTTGACGTCGATTACGCCGCCCTTGAGAATAACCGCGCGGCTCTTCTCGCCGATCGGCTCGACCCGGGTCGCGAAACTCGCCGGAGTTTTCATGCCGACCGTGATTCCCTCGCCGAACTGAATCACGAGTTCGGAATTGTCGGTCGTGCGGAAACTGGAGCCGAGCTGATAGAAACGGCCTTCCTCGATCGCTTCCCACTCGGTCGCGCCGGGCTTCAGGACCTGCGCGGCGCCCTCGAGGAGCCGGCAGAACGGCAGCGAGGTGAAAGTCTTGGTCTCCGGCGCCGACTTAGGCGCGGCTTCGGCGCTCTCCGCTTTTTCGCCGGACGCCTCGGCGTTATCCGCGGCCTCGGCGGCCGCGAATTCGTCATCTTCGTCCTGAGCCCACGCAGGGGCGCATACGGCCGTCACGGCCGCCGCCATCGCAAGAGCGCGCATAAGAACTTTCATCGCTTTATCCCTTCAGATCGAATTGATTTAGATACCGGCTACCCTCTAGAGGCGCGCCGCCCCGGACGCCGCCTCAGACGAGGTGGGCGCCCTGGGACGGCTTGATGAGCGAGCAGGTCGGCTCGTCGCCGAACTTCGCCTTGTATTCCTTCGTGATCTGCGAAGCGATCTTGTCGGCCGCGGTCGGGTCGACGAGAAGGCAGCAGCTGCCGCCGAAACCGCCGCCCGAAAGGCGCGCGCCATAGACTTCAGGAATCGCCTTCGCGGCGTCGACGATCGCGTCGAGCTCCTCGCAGGAGTTCTCGAACCAGTTGCGGCTCGACTCGTGGGAATCGTACATGAGCGCGCCGAAAGCCTTGAGGTCGCCCTTCGCGAGGAGCTCGGCGCCCTGAAGGACGCGCTCGTCCTCGCCGATCGGGTGGACGGCGCGCTTCGCGGTCGTCTCGGAAAGTCCGCCGCGGTAGAGGACCCACTCGCACATCGTGACGTCGCGGAGGTGGGTGACGGGCTTGCGGAGGACCGAAGCGAAATACTTCGCGGCGTCCTCGCAGGCCTGGCGGCGCGAGGCGTAGGCGCCGTCGACGAGGGCGTGCTTCGCGTTCGACTTGACCATCATGAACGCGACCTTCGGGCCCATCGAGACGGTCTTGAAGCTGTTGGAGCGGAAGTCGCTCTGGACGAGCGCGCCCTCTTCGCCGTACATCGAGGAAGCCTGGTCGAGGAGGCCGCAGGGGCAGCCGGCGTAGGTGTGCTCGGCCTTCTGACCGATCTTCGCCATCGTCGTCTTGTCCTTGTCGATGCCGTACATCTTCGAAAGCGCGAGAACGGTGCACATCTCGAGCGCGGCGGACGAGGAAAGGCCGGCGCCGAGATGGATGTTGCCGAGGAACATCGCCTTCCAGCCGTGGGGGGCCTTCGCGGGCTCGCCGTCGAAGAGCCACGCGAACGTGCCGTTCACGTAGTTCTGCCAGGTCATCTCCTTCGCGGGGGCGCAGGTGTCGGTCGTGAAGTTAGCGGTCTCCATGAAGTCGCCCGCGGTAAGCGAGCAGCTCTTGTCGGTCGTCGGGACGACGGCGAAGAAGGTGCCCTTGTCGATCGCGGCGGAAAAGACGTAACCCTCGTTGTAGTCGGTATGGTTGCCGAGGACCTCGATGCGGCCCGGGGCGTAGGCGACGATCGCGGGCTTGACGCCGTAGAGCTTCTCGAACTTGGAGACGAGTTCTTCGTAGACTTCCTGGTTCTGCATGGCTTGGACTTTCTTTTCTTGAGGTGTTTTAAGTTAAAGGGGTTATTCGGAAATCAGTCGATCTTGATGTCCTTGTTCACGTTCTTCGCGCCGAAGGCGGCGTAGAGGAAGAGGTACGCGAAGCAGAAGATCGGGACCGCGTAGCTGACCATGAAGCCGAACTTGTCGGCGAGGAAGGCCTGAATCGTCGGGAGAATCGCGCCGCCGACGACCATGACCATAAAGAGACCCGCGGCCTGCTCGGTGTACTTGCCGAGGCCCTCGGTCGCGAGGTTGAAGATAACGCCCCACATCACCGAGGCGGAAAGACCGGCGATGATAAAGAAGAGCGCCGCGAGCGGAATCTGGGTCATCGCGACCGAAGTAAGCGACTGGAAGAGCGGGAGCGAAATGAAGGTCGAAGGCATCGTCGCGCCGAGAACAGCGCCGGTCGTGCAGAGGACGACGCCCGAACCCGCGCAGCCGAGGCACATCGCGCGGCTCGAGACCTTGCCGCCGATCGCGGCGCCCACCAAACGCCCGACGAGCATAAGGACCATGAAGGTCGCGGCGGTAGCGCCCGCGACGACGGCCATCTGTTCGGGCGTCATTCCCTCGATCGCCTTCAGCGGGCTCGTCGCGTTATCGGGCTGGAGCCAGAGGCGCATGTAGTTCTGGACGCCGATTTCGATGCCCATATAGAGGAAGATGCCGATGACGCCGAGCTTGCAGTGGCGGAAGGCGAGCGCGCTCTTCTCGTAGACGAGGTTCGTGCCGCGCGAGGTCGGGTTCGAAATCGGGAGGAAGGCGATGATGATCGTCGCGAGGACGAAGACCGCCGCGGCCGCGAGAAGAACAGTGTTGATCGCGGAGAACTGGGTGTCCTTCGTGATCTGGCCGACGATCGAGCCGAGGACGATCGGGGCCGCCGCGCCGCAGAGCGAGTTGAAGGCGGAGCCGCCGAGGTTGAGCTGGTTGCCCTTGTTGCCGCCGCCGACGATCTGGTTGAGCATCGGGCAGATGACGGTGTTGAGGAGGCAGTTCGAGAAGCCGGAGACGAGCGCGCCGAAGAGGTAGACGATCCACGGGGCGAGACCCATGTCGCCGAACGTCCCCGAGGCGACCTGGATGAGGACGCCCGCGGCGCCCGAGCCGGTCGCGAGGAGCGCGGTCTTCTTGTAGCCGATATTCTGAAGGAGCTTGCCGGCCGGGTACCCCATGATGAGGTACGCGATGAAGTTCATGGAGTTACCGAGCATGCCGAGCATGTTCGAGCCGCCGGGAAGGTGGTACTTCCAGACGTCGCCCGCCGGAGCCGCGAGGAAGGTGACGAAGCCCGCCATCGCGTAAAGCGCGAACATAGTGAGAATGCCAATGAGCTTGCCGCTCTTGTTCTGCTCGTTATCCATATCTAAGGAAACTCCTTTGGGGTTAGTTTGAACTTAATTATACCCTAACGGCGCGCTATCGTCAACGACTCGCCGCTCCGGGGAGATCGTGAACGCCTTGTAAAGTTCGGCCGCGGCCTTCTCGAGCCCGTCGGGATCGAACGATTTCTCGAGGGTCGCGAGCGGCGCGCCGACCGCGACCCGGTCCCCGAGCTTGACGGCGAGGCGCACGGACGCGAGGTGATCGATCCTGTCCGTCGTCTCGAGACGCCCCGCGCCGAGCGCGAGCGCGACGCGCCCGACTTTTTCCGCGTCGATCGCCGTGACGAAACCGGAACGCATCGCCTGGATGCGGAAGCGGAATACGGGTTTTTCGAGCGTCTTCCGGAAGCGTTCGAGGTCGCCGCCCTGCGCCGCGATCATCGCCTCGAATCGGGCGAGAGCAGAGCCGTCAGCGAGCTTTTCGCGGCACATCGCGCGAGCGTCGTCGAGCGGCATGTCCCGCGCGAGCGACACCATGAGGGAAGCGAGTTCGATCGAAGTGTCGATTTCGACCTTGTACGCGGGGTCGTCGGAGCCGCCGAGAATCTCGAGCGCCTCGGCGATTTCGCAGGCGTTCCCGACCGCCTTCCCGAGGGGCGTATTCATGTCGTCGACGATCGCGGCCGCCTTGCGCCCCGCCGCCTTCGCGCCAGCGACGAGCGAGGAAGCGAGCGCTTCGGCCTCCTCGCGCGTCTTCATGAATGCTCCCGAGCCCCACTTCACGTCGAATACGAGCGTCCCCGCGCCTTCCGCGAGCTTCTTCGAGAGGATCGAGCCGGTGATAAGCGGAATCGACGCGACCGTCCCCGTGACGTCGCGGAGCGCATAGAGCTTCTTGTCGGCGGGGCAGATTTCCGCCGTCTGGACGGTCATCGAAACGCCGGTCTTTTCAACGACCTTCTCGAATTCCTCAAGCGAAAGCGCGGCGTTGTAGCCGGGAATCGACTCGAGCTTGTCGGCCGTCCCGCCCGTAATCCCGAGCCCGCGCCCCGTGAGCGAGGGAACGAAGACGCCGCACTCGGCGGCGAGCGGCTGGACGATGAAGGATAGCTTGTCGCCGACGCCGCCCGTCGAATGCTTGTCGGCGGTCGGGCCGATCTTCCACTCGAGCGAGCGCCCCGAATTCTTCATCGCCTCGGTGAGGTCGGCCGTTTCGCGCTCGGTCATCCCGCGGCAGCAGATCGCCATCGCCATCGCGCTCATCTGATAGTCGGGAATCGTCCCGTTCGTGAAGCCCTCGATGAACTCGCGTATCTCCGCGGTTCCGAGCGCGTGCCCTTCCCGCTTTTTGTCAATCAGTATCTTAGCGATCATAAATTTGCAGAATAAAGGTTTAAGGTATCGTTCAATCATACCACATTTGGCACGGAGTGTGAATCCAGGGTCCGCCTTCGGCGGAGCGGCCAGTGACCAGTGACCAGCGGCCAGCGTCCAATGCACAAGGAATGATAAACGTCCTTATTCACTGGATACTGGACACTGGTTGCTGGCCGCTCGACGCGCCGCCAGCGCGTCGACCCCGATATCCCGTTTTGGTATAATAGCCGGAAATAAATGAAGGCCTTCCTCGAAAAACTGCGCGCGCGACTCGGCGATTTCTGGTGGTACACGCTCATGATCTTCCTCGCCTGCCGCGCGGCCGACGCGCTCAACATGTTCGTCGGGCTCTGGCTCGTTCCCCGCTGCGTCGACATGAAGGAGCTCGGCGCCGTGCAGCCGCTCACGAGCTTCGCTTCGTTCCTCGCGATTCCCGCGAGCGTCCTCGCGATCACCTTCCTGAAGGAGGTGAACCGCCTCGCGACCCGTCGCGAATTCGGGAAGATGAAGTCCTTGATCCGCGGCGTTTTCATCGCGACCGGGGTCTTCCTCGCGCTCGCCTTCGTCGCGGCGAAGCTGCTTCTTCCCGTGTTCCTCAGGCGCATCCGCATCGAAGAAGGTTCGCTCGGCCTCCTCATTCTCGCCTCGGCGTTCATCGGCGCGGTCGCCCCCGTCTACACGAACGCGCTGCAGGCGCTCAAGCGATTCGGTTCGATTTCCGTCCTCCAGATCCTCGGTGCGCCGATCCGGCTCGTCACGATGATCGTCGCGATGCCGTTCCGTCCGCTTTCCGGCTACTTCCTCGGTCAGGCGGCGACGCCGGCATTTTCCATCGTCGCCGCGATGGTCATGCTCCGGAAGGATTTCGCGGTCGCGGCCGAGACCTACTGGACGAAACCGATCGTCCGGCGCCTCGCGCTCGTCTTCCTCGGAATGGCCGGCTACCAGCTCGCCGGCTCCGTCGTCGGGCTTCTCGAAATGACGGTCCTCCGCGAAAACCTCCCCGACGTCGAATCGGGCGCCTACTACATGGTGACGCGTTTTTCCGACATCAGCGCGTACGTCACATGCGCGCTCATAACCGTTCTCTTCCCGATGACCGCCGAGACGGCCGAAAAAGGCGGCGACACGCGCCCGCTCGTCTTCAAGGCCTCGCTCGCCCAGATCGCGGCCGGCGCGATCCTCGCGCTCGCATTCGTCTTCGCCGGGAAGCCGCTCCTCGCGCTTCTCCCGGGCGGCGCGAACTACTCCGCGTACGCCTGGGCGATCCCGGCGATGATCGGCGTCAACACCGTCTCGGCGATTCAGACCTTCCACTTCAACACCGAAGCGAGCGCGGGCAGATTCTCGTTCCTTTACCTCTACATTCCCCTTCACCTCGCGTTCGCCGCGGCGCTCGCGTTCGTGAAGATCGACTCGCTCGGCGGGATGGTGGTCTGGTTCGCGGTCACGAATCTCGCGCGCCTCGCCTTCGCCCTTCCGGGACTATTCAAGCGCAAATGAAAAAAATCATCCTCGTCGGCGGCATCGACACGGGCATCGGAAAAACCGTCTCGACCGGCATAATCGCGAAATCGCTCCTCGCGCGCGGCCGCGATGTCATCACCGTAAAACTCGTCCAGACCGGGAACGTCGGTCACTCGGAGGATATCGACCTTCACCGCGAAATCTGCGGCGTCCGCTATCCCGAAGACGAGCGCGGTCTCACCGCCCCGCAGATCTTCGCCTTCCCGTCCTCGCCGGAACTCTCGGCGCGGCTTGAGGGGAAGACGGTCGATGTCGGGAAAATCACCGCCGCCGTGAACGAATGCTCCGCGCGCCACGAAGTGACGCTCGTCGAAGCGGCGGGCGGCCTCCTCGTTCCGCTTACGCGCGAGCTCCTTACGCTCGACCTCGCCGCGCGCGAGGGATGGAGCGTCGCGCTCGTCACGTGCGGGCGGCTCGGCTCGCTCAGTCACACGCTCCTTTCGCTCGAAGCTATAAAGTCGCGCGGAATGAAGCTCGCGGGCATCGTCTACAACTACCACCCTGACGCCGACCCGCTGATCGACGAGGACACTCCCGCGCGTACCCTGGAATGGCTCGAGCGGAACGGTTTGCCCGCTCCGCTCGTCCGAATTCCCCGCGTCGCGCCCGGCGGGCCTTACCCGACGATTGCGGACGCGGAGTCGCTTGTCGATTAAACCCGCTTACCAGTTCGCCTTCACTTCGGCGCCGGCGGGAATCGCGATTCGGCGGTCGCCGAGAACGAGCGTCCCTTCGCCGCCCTCGGATTTCACCGAGACGCCGGCCTTGTCGGCGCGGACGTGGATCTTGCCGAACGGCGCGGGGACGTCGCCCTCGATCCAGTCAAGACCGCCGAGCGCGGGCTTCACCTCGTACTTCGCGAAGCCGGGCGCGGTCGGCGTTACGCCGAGATAGTAGCGGCCAAGGAGATATGCGGGGCTCGCGCCCCAGGCGTGGCAGAGGGACTTTCCGAAATCGCGGTCGTACATCGCGTAGTGGGCGCTCCCCTCGTCCTTCGGATTGTAGAGCTCCCAGAAGCTCGTCGCGCCGAGGCGGAGCATATCGCCCCAGTAGCTCTTCATCTCCTTCGTCACGTTTTCCTGCATCCCGAGCGAGCAGAGCGCCTCGAGCTCGTAGAAGCGCATGTACGGGGTCTGGATCTTGAGGACGTCGTCGTTCAGCATCACGTTCTTCACGACCGATTCCTTCTCGGCGTCGTTGAAGTAGCCGTAGAAGAGGCCGAACATGTTCGGGTAGCGCGTGATCATCGGGTCGACCGAGCCGTCATTCTTCACGAGGTGCATGAGCCCGCCCTTCTCCGCGTTCCAGTAGCGCGGGACGATTTCGCCCCTGAGCTTCTTCGCGCGATCGCGGTACGACGCGGCGTCCTTCGCCTCGCCGACCTCCTCGGCGATGTGCGCCGTCGCCTCGAGGGCGCGCACTAAGAGCATCTGCTCGAACGAGGTGACGCCGCCGTAGTTCGGGAGCGGCTTCGACGCCCAGTCGATGAAGACCCAGTCGCCGGGCGCGTCGGCGGGGCGGCCGTCCTTGTCGAGCCGCGCGAGCGCCCACTCGAGGAGCGACTTCATCCGCGGATAGACCTGGCTCGCGATATGCCGGTCGCCGGAATAAAGCTCGTAGCGCTCGACAGCATCGAACCAGTAGTAGGTGTAGTCGGGGATGCGGTTCAGGTGGACCTTAACCGGGTCCTTGCCGCGAAGAGTCCAGAGCGTGTCGCGGCAGCCGTCGTAATCGCCGAAGACGTAGTAGTTCATGAGGAAGCTCTGCACCGCGTCGCCGGACCAGACCCAGTGGTCGCGCTTCACGCCCTCGATGAAGACTTCGCGGCAGGTGAGGTCGAGCGTATGGACCGCGACCTCCCAGATTTTGTTCAGTTCCTCGTCGCTGCAGCGGAACGAGCCCTTCACGCTCACGCCCTTCGACTCGTAATCCATCGTGACGGACGAAACGGTGACGCCGGCAGCCGGGATGACGTGGACGTAGCGGAAGCCGTGGGGAATCGCGCGGCGAAAGTCGGCCGCGTCCGCGACCTCGATCTCCTCCCAGCCGTCGAGCGCGCCCTTCATCGTCCCGACGAGATGCTCGGCGTACATCTCGGGCTCGCTTTCGGCGTAGATGATCCGGACCTTGCCCGTGCCCTTCACGTCCTTGAGCCGCAGGTAGCCGTAGGTCTCCTCGCCGAAATCGGCGAGGAGGTGGTTCGTCTTGTAGGGCTTGACCCAGACGGGCCGCTTTTCGACGGTCGGGAGCTTCGCGAGCCCGGGCGGCGTCGCGGGGTCGGTGAAGCGCGCGGGCGCGTCGACGTAGACGTCCTCGGAATCGTCCCAGGTCGTGATCCACGACGCCTTCCAGTCGCCGTCCGAAACGAGATGCGCGCCCTTCACCCACACGGCCGGCGGACGGGCGTTGTTCTGGATCTTGATCTCGATCTTGGTCGCGTTCTTCGGAAGCGTGAACCTGCCGTCCAGAACGGAGCTCTCGATGTAATCCCACTTGTCGTTCCAGTAGCAGATCGAAGCGTTGCCGTCGAGACGGACTTCGAGCTCCTCGTCGGCGTCGAGCTTCACCGCCTTGCGGAAAAGAACGCGGTTATGCGGCTCGTAGAGCGGCCAGAACGGCGTCAGGCGCGAGCCCCACTGGAGGCGCTCCGACTGGAGGCGGTTGCCCCACCAGATACCGTAATCGCCGGGGTAGGAAATCCAGCGCGCCTCTTCGGCGCTTATCGCCATTGCCGCGAGAACTGTCGCGACCATCACCGTTTTCTTCATAACGTCTTCGCTCCGATTGGGGGTTTCAAGATACATCGCCTTTATTCTATCAGATAACCCGCGACGTGGCATTAACTGATTGCGCAATCGCGATTATCCGATAGGCAAGCATCCTACGCTCCCGCGCCGAGAACCGCGAGGAGCGCGATTGTCGCGGTGTCGGTACGAAGAATCCGGCTACCGAGCGAGAAGCGGGTGAAACCATGCGCTTCGAGAAGCTCCACCTCCTCGTCGGTCCAGCCGCCCTCGGGACCGATCGCGAGCGTAGTGCTTAGTGCATAGTGCTTAGTGCTTAGTGCGGAAAGCGTATTCTCACCGGACGGAGAAGAATAAGGATGGGCGACGATGCGACGGGTGTCAGGGAAGAGCGAATCAAGCTCATCCGTGACAAAACGCCGGAAGTTCCGGCGGGTTTCGATCACGGGGACGATCGAAGTTCCGCCCTGCATGAGCCCGTCGACGAGAAGCGGCCGGTAGATTTCCGGTTTGAGGAGCGTCGCGCCCCAGAAATCCTTCTCGACCTTCTTCGCCCCGACAAGAAAAATGCGCCGCGCGCCCATCGTCGCGAGCTGCGGAAGGAGCCGCTTCAAGACCCGCGGCCGCGGCGGGGCGAGAACGAGATCGACCCACGGGGCAAGACTCTCCTCGCCGTGGTCGGTCTTGACCGTAACGACCGGCTCCGATGTCGTCCCGCCGATATCGGTGATGATCGACGTCCCGATCTTTCCGTCGAGTACGCCGGTCTTCAGTGTCTGTCCCCTCTCGCCATGGAGTACATTGACGACATGCAGCGCCCGCTCGCCCCCGAAGACCGCGCTCCCGTCTTCTCTTATCTCGCTCTTTTCAAATAAAATCCTGTTCATACCACTCTTTAATGCTTCATGTTTCATGCTTCATGCTTCATGCGTCGCGCGGCAGCGCGACGCGGTTTCCCGGCAGGAACCTCGCCCGCCCCTTGAGCCGAAGCGCCATCGTGATCGCGTTCACCTTCCCGACCGGGAGCCCCGTGAGCGCGACGAGCCGGTCGATCGAGATACCCTCGTTGTCGACGTAGCGCATCACCATCGATTCCTCAAGCGAGAACTTCGGCGTCGGGACGGGGATTTTTTCCGCCGATTCGTCGGGGACTGTCCCCGCGTTTTTCACCGCGCGGGTCGACTGCGGGAACAGCTCGGAAAGCTCCTCCTCGACGTCGGCGGGCGAACGGACAAGCCGCGCGCCGTCGCGCAAAAGAGAAAGGCAGCCCGCGGACGACCGGGAATCGACCCGCCCCGGAATCGCCATCACGACGCGTCCCATGTCGGCCGCAAGCGAAGTCGTGATCAAAGTCCCGCTCTTCACCGGGCACTCGACTGCGAGGACGCCCGCCGCGAGCGCGGCGACGATCCGGTTGCGCTGGGGGAAAGTCTCCTTGTCCGGCGGCCGGCCGAACGGGAACTCACTCACGACCGCGCCGCCCGCCTTCACGATCTCCCGCGCGAGCTCGCGGTTCTCCTCGGGGTAGAACTCGTCGAGCGCCGAGCCGAGGACGCCGACCGTCAAACCGCCCGCCGCGAGCGCGCCCTTGTGCGCCTCGCCGTCGATTCCGGTCGCGAGCCCGGAAAGGATCATCCAGCCGCGCTCCGCGAGTTCCTTCCCGAACCGGTACGCCTGGTCCTTCCCGTAAGGAGTCGCCCGCCGCGTCCCGACGATCGAGACGGCCGGCTTCGAAAGCGCGGCGACGTCGCCCTTCACGTAGAGCGCGAGCGGGTGGCCCGGGACTTCCTTGAGCCGCGCGGGGTACGCCGCGTCGGCCGGGGTCAGAATCTCGACCCCGTAGCGCTTCGCCTTCGCGAATTCCGCGCGGAAGTCGACCTCGCCGCCGACGCGCGAGACTTTCTTCGGATAGGCCTCCCACGCGGCGACGACCGAGCCGGCCGCCGCCGCGAGCTTCGCGACGGTTACCGAGCCGATCTGCTCGGTGAGATTGAATGCGACGTATGCTTCCTGTTCGTTCATGGGCAAAAAAAAACGTGAACAGCTCCTCGCGAAACCATTCACTTTCAACTGTTCACTTCGATTGGCAGCCCCAAGGAGAGTCGAACTCCTCTACCAAGCATGAAAAGCTCGTGTCCTAGCCGATAGACGATGGGGCCAACTGAGTTACGGTTGAATAGTATACCATATTCCGAGCCCCGTGCGCAAGGGCGAATTTCCGGATTAAAAAAGGAGCCGCCGGCCGAAGCCGACGGTTCCTTTTCGCTTGATGCAATTCCGAAAAGGGAATTACTTCGCGATGACGCGGGCCATCTCGACGACCTTGTTCGAGTAACCCCACTCGTTATCGTACCACGCGCAGACCTTGACGAAGGTCGGGTCGAGCTGGATGCCGGCCTTGACGTCGAAGACGGAGGTCTTGGACTCGTTGCGGAAGTCGGTCGAGACGACGGCTTCGTCGGTGTAACCGAGGACGCCCTTGAGACCGCCCTCGGCGATCGGGGTCTCGGAGGCCTTCTTCATCGCGGCGCAGATCTCTTCATAGGACGCGGCCTTCTCGAGCTCGGCCGTGAGGTCGACGAACGAGACGTCGGAGGTCGGGACGCGGACGGACATGCCGGTGAGCTTGCCGTTGAGCGCCGGGAGAACCTTGCCGACGGCCTTCGCCGCGCCCGTCGAGGACGGGATCATGTTCTCGAGGATGCCGCGGCCGCCGCGCCAATCCTTCTTGGACGGGCCGTCGACGGTCTTCTGGGTCGCCGTCGCCGCGTGGATCGTGGTCATGAGGCCGCGCTTGATGCCGAAGGTGTCGTTGAGGACCTTCGAGATCGGGGCGAGGCAGTTCGTGGTGCACGAAGCGTTCGAGATGATCTTCTGACCGGCGTAGGTCGTGTGGTTGACGCCGTAGACGAACATCGGGGTCGCGTCCTTCGAAGGAGCGGACATGATGACCTTCTTCGCGCCGGCGTCGAGGTGCATCTTCGCCTTCTCCTCGGTGAGGAAGAGGCCGGTCGACTCGACGACGACATCCGCGCCGAGGTCGCCCCAGGTGATGAGGGGCTTCTTGGCCTCGTAGTCATAGGCGGCCTTCTCGGCGAACACCTTGATGACCTTGCCGTCGACGTAGAGCTCCTTCTTCTCGTTCGAAGCGGAAACCTCGTGGTTGAACTTGCCGTGGACCGAGTCGTACTTGAGCATGTACGCGAGGTAGTCAGGGTCGAGGAGGTCGTTGATGCCGACGACTTCGACGTCGCTGAAGTTATCGATCGCCGCGCGGAAGACCATGCGGCCGATACGGCCGAAGCCGTTGATACCCATCTTGATAGCCATTTTATTTATTCCTTGTTTAGTTTTTGTTGGACTGAAATCATTCATTCGTCGATTCGTCGATTCGTCGATTCGTCGATTCGTTAAAATTGAACAATCGACAAATCGAACAATCGAACAATCGACAAATCGACGAATCGACAAATTCTCCCTTAGGCCTTCGCGACCTTGCCGGACTTCAGGCAGCGCGTGCAGACGCACATGCGCTTCGTGTTGCCCTTCCCGTCCGTCGTGCGGACGGACTGGAGGTTCGGGAGGTAGCGGCGCTTGGTGATGCCGGTCGTGTGGAGACCGATGCCGCCTTTGTACTTCGGCGAACCCTTGCGGACGACGACGTTGCCGACCGAGGGGGCCTTGCCGCAGATATCACAAACTCTGGACATTTTAAAGTTCCTTTCGTTTGAAGTTGATTAGTTGCCGGGCTGCCACTCGACGTTCGCGAACGCCGCTTCGAAGGCGTTGCCGAGCGACTCGCTGCCGGCGGTCTTGACGTTCGTCGGCGCCGGGGTCTCGCCCGCCGCTTCGGACTCGAGCTTCGAGATCTCGTCGTCGGTCATGGTCATCGCGCGAATCGAAAGCCCGATGCGGCGCTCGCCGCGGTCGACCTTGACGACGCGGGCCTCGACTTCCTGACCCACCTTGAGGACGTCCTGGACCTTCTCGACGCGCTGGTCGGAGATCTGGGAGATGTGGACGAGGCCGTCGACGCCTTCCTCGAGTTCGACGAACGCGCCGAACGAGGCGATCTTCGAGACCTTGCCCTTGACGACGGAACCAACCGCGTACTTCGTCGCGATTTCGGCCCACGGATCGGTCTGGGCCTGCTTGAGGCCGAGCGAGATGCGCTGTTCCTTCGGGTTGACGTCGAGAACGACCGCCTCGACCTCCTGACCCTTCTGGAGGCACTCCGACGGGTGGTTGATCTTACGCATCCAGCTCATGTCGCTGACGTGGATCATGCCGTCAATGCCCTCTTCGAGCTCGACGAACGCGCCGTACGCCGTGAAGTTGCGGACCTTGCCCTTGACCTTCGAGCCGACCGGGAAGCGATCCTGGACGGTGTCCCAGGGGTTGTCCTGGGTCTGACGGATGCCGAGAGCGATCTTCTGGTTCTCGACGTCGACGGAGAGGACGACGACCTGGACTTCCTGGCCGATCTCGAGCATGTCGCTCGCGCGGGCGACGCGCTTCGTCCAGCTGAACTCGGAGATATGGACGAGACCCTCGATACCGGGAGCGATCTCGACGAACGCGCCGTAGGCGGCGAGATTGACGACCTTGCCGGCGACGCGGGCGCCGACGGGGAACTGCTCCTGAATCGTGTTCCAGGGGTTCTCGGTCGTCTGCTTGAGACCGAGCGAGACGCGCTCGCGGTCGCGGTCGACGTCGAGGACCATGACGTTCAATTCGTCGCCGACCTTGAGCATTTCGCTCGGGTGCTTGATGCGGCCCCAGCTCATGTCGGTGATGTGGAGGAGGCCGTCGAGGCCGTCGAGGTCGATGAACGCGCCGAACTCGGTGATGTTCTTCACGCGGCCCTTGCGGACTTCGCCCTTCTGGAGCGAGGCGAGGAGCTCGGCCTTCTTCTCGGCGCGGGTGCCCTCGATGAGCTCGCGGCGCGAGACGATGAGGTTGCGGCGCTCGTTCGAGATCTTGATGACCTTGAACTCGAACGTCTGGCCGACGTAGGGCTCGAGATCCTTGACGGGGACTTCGTCGACCTGCGAACCGGGGAGGAACGCCTCGACGTCATCGATCGCGACGAGGAGACCGCCGCGGACGACGCTCTTGATCGTGCCGGTGACGACGCACCCTTCGAGGTAGCGCTCCTGGATCTTCTCCCAGCGGATCTTGTCGTCGGCCGCCTTCTTCGAAAGCGAAACCATGCCGGTCTTGTCGTTCTCGAGCTCGCGGAGCATGACGGTGACCTTGTCGCCGACCTTCACTTCGGCGCCTTCGCCGAACTCGCCGAGGGAGACCGAACCCTCGCTCTTGTAACCGATGTCGATGAAGACTTCATCATCCTTGACGGCGCTGACGGTGCCCTCGACGAGGCTGCCGTTCTTGAACTTCGATTCACCCGCGGACGCGAGGATCTCGGCCATGGCGGCCGACTTCTCGCCCTGGGGCGTAGGCTTGCGAATTGCCATATCTGAACTTATTCGTTATTTAGGTTAGTTGCGTTCGCGGATTTCAGCCGCGTCCGGCCCGTCTTTGGGCCCGGAGCCGGATATTTTATCAAAAATCTTCGCGGGAATGCAACGCGAAATCCCGCCCGTCGAAAGGTCCGCCTTCGGCGGAGCGGCCAGTGACCAATGACCAGTGACCAGCGGCCAGTGACCGAGGACTATATTCCTTGTTCACTGGATACTGGCTGCTGGCCGCTCGACGCGCAGCGTCGACCCTACCGCCCGTCGAAAGGTCCGCCTTCGGCGGAGCGGCCAGTGACCAATGACCAGTGA
>R26__coassemble_302_pt1 | contig 32524 bp, 25 predicted proteins | sample R26__metabat2_high_PE_025 | metagenome-assembled genome bin R26 | reverse complement strand
GACTCGCTGCGCGCGGCTACCTCGAAGCGAAGCTTCTCGCTTAGTGTCGCGCTAACGGGCGCTTCCGTGTTTTCCGTGGTAGAGATCTCCGCGGTACCGGAAGAATGCCTTTTTCACTTCCGAATTTGCATATCACCCGCTCCCCTACGGCGTTAGATACCCTTCGTCCCCAGAAGAAAGGGTAAACTCCAGGACCAGCCCAATGCGACAACACGCGCAGCGATGTGAGCGATTGAAGCCGTTTTTGTGATATAATATTCCTTTCCCCAGAAGGAAGGAATGGATGATGATTGACAAGAACTGGCTTCAGACCCACGCGGACGCCATCAAGGCGGCGGACCGGATCGACCCGCAGCTTTACCGGAAGTACGGCGTCAAGCGCGGGCTCAGAAACGACGACGGCACGGGCGTTCTCGTCGGGCTCACGACGATCGGCAACGTCCACGGCTACGTCGTCTCGGAAGGCGAGAAGCAGGCCGTTCCGGGCGAACTCTTTTACCGCGGCGTCAACGTCGAGGATCTCGTCGCCGCGTGCAGAAAGGAGCGCCGCTTCGGCTACGAGGAGGCGGCGTACCTCCTGATCTTCGGCTCGCTTCCGACCGCGAAGGAGCTCGCCGACTGGAAGACGAAGCTCGGCGACTACCGCAAGCTCTCCGACGGCTTCAAGGAGAACGCGATTCTCCGCCACCCGTCCTACGACCTCATGAACGCGATCGCGCGTTCGATTCTCTTCGCGATGGCGTTCGAGGAGGTCAAGGAGGCGGACGCGATGAACGACCTTACGATCGAGAAGTGCCTCGAGCGCTCGGTCGCGCTCATCTCGGCGATGCCGACGATCGCGGCCTACGCGTATCAGGCGAAGGCCCACTACCACCTCGGCGGGCCGCTCATGATCCGGAACCCCGACCCGAAGAAGTCGACGGCGGAGAATTTCCTGATGCTCATTCGCGAAGACGGGAAGTACACGAAGCTCGAGGCGGAGACCCTGGACCTCGCGCTCATCCTCCACGCCGAACACGGCGGCGGCAACAACTCCTCGTTCGTGACCCACGTCGTCACCTCGGCCCATACCGACATCTACTCGTCGATGGCCGCGTCGATTCTTTCGCTCAAGGGTTCGCGCCACGGCGGCGCGAACCTCCGCGTGATGAAGCAGATGGACGAGATCAAGGAGAACGTCGCCGACTGGACGAAGCCCTCGCACGTCTCCGATTATCTTTCGAAGATCGCCGACAAGAAGGCGGGCGACGGAACCGGGCTTATCTACGGCCTCGGCCACGCGGTCTACACCGTTTCGGACCCGCGCGCCCAGATGCTGAAGAAGAAAGCGCGCGAGCTCGCGAAGGAGAAGAAGCGCACCGCCGAGATGAAGCTCTTCGAGATGATCGAGGACCTCGGCCCCGCGATCATCAAGTCGCGCCACCCGCGCGCCGACGACGTCTGCGCGAACGTCGACCTCTACTCCGGCTTCGTCTACGAGATGCTCGGGATTCCGCGCGATCTCTACACGCCCCTCTTCGCGGTCGCCCGCTGCGTCAGCTGGTGCGCCCACCGCATGGAGGAGCTCATCAACGCGGGCCCGATCATCCGTCCCGCCTACAAGCCGATCTACCGCCGGAAGGAATACGTCCCGCTCAAGGAACGCAAGTAAGACGGGGCTTGCGCATGGCCGGAACGGGTGGAATAACCGACGCGCTCCTCGAGGAGATTAAACGCCGCACCGATCTCGCGGAGCTGGTCGCCTCGTACGGTATCGACGTCCGCGTCGCGGGCTCGAGCCGGAAGGCGTGCTGTCCGTTCCACAACGAGAAGACGCCGAGCTTCAACATCAACGTCGCCCAGGGCTTCTACCACTGCTTCGGCTGCGGGGAGTCGGGCGACGCGATCAAGTTCGTCGAGAAGATGGAGGGCCTCAACTTCGTCGAGGCCGTTAAAAAGCTCGCGCAGCCGCTCGGGATAGAGGTGAACGACCGCGAAGACCCGGAGCTCGGCCGCCGGAAACGCCTCCGGGCGCTTCTTTCCGAACTCGCCGCGTTCTACCGGCGGTGCCTCGTCAAGACGAAGGAGGCGGAGCCGGCGCGCGAGTACCTCAAAAAGCGCGGTCTTTCCGACGAGATCTGCGAGGCATGGACGATCGGCTACGCGCCGCGGGGCGCGGCGACGATTTTCAAGTGGGCCGAGAAATACGGCTATACAGTCGAGGAGCTCGAGGACGCGGGTGTCGTGAAGGCGCCGCGCTACGAGGGCGATCAGGGCTACCACCGCTTCTCCGGGCGGCTCATGTTCACGATCCGCGACCGCCAGAAGAGCGTCTGCGGCTTTTCGGGCCGCTTTCTCGGCGAGGACAAGAAGACGTCGAAGTACGTCAACTCCCCCGAGACTCCGGTCTTCAAGAAGTCGAACGTCCTATTCGGGTTCGACCGCGCCCAGGGCGAGATCGTGCGCTCGCCCCACCGCGAGGTGATCGCGTGCGAAGGCCAGATCGACTGCATTCGTCTCCACTCCTGCGGCTTCAAGACGGCCGTCGCCTCGCAGGGGACGGCGTTCACCGAGGAGCACGCGCGGATGCTGCGGCGCGTCGCCGACGCGGCGGTCCTCATGTACGATGACGACGGCGCGGGCCACAAGGCGACGATCAAGGTCGCGGGGCTTCTCCTCGCGCTCGAGATGCCCGTTCGCGTCGTCGCGCTCCCCGACGGCGACGACCCCGATTCGTTCCTCGTGAAGCACCCGGCTTCCGATCTACAGGCGCTCATCGATTCCGCCGAGTCGATCATGAGTTTCCAGTGCCGCGCCGAGCGCGAGAAGGAGGCGGCGCCCGATTCGCTCGACGCCGTTTCGCGGATCACGAAGGCGGTTCTCGCGACGGTCGCGAAGTGCCCGAGCGCCGTCCTCCGCGCGTCGATGTGCGCGGAAGCGGCGAAGCTGCTCGCTCTTCCTGTCGCTGCTCTCCAGGAAGAGCTCGAAGCTAAGAGATCAGAGATAAGAGATAAGAGATCAGAGATCAGAGATAAGAGATCAGATAAAGGGGATGCGGGAGATGCTGAGGGCGATGAAGAATGGGAAGAAGTTGAAGATCCGGTCGAGGTGGAAGGGGAAAGAGCCGAGAAGGTGAATCCGCCGGGGGCGAAGGAAACGGCGTTCATGGAGTTTCTGATGGAGAACGAGGGGGATAGGGACCTCGCGGAGAAGGTCGCGGAGTTCCTCCCCGGCGAGGTTTTCGAGCACGATTTCACGCGACGGTTCACCGAGGTCTGGCGCGCGGGCGCGGAGTCGGGCGAGGATACGTTCGCCGCGTTCGGCGATTCGCTCGGCGAGGCGGAGCGGCCGTTTCTCGACGCGGTGCTCGCGGGGAGCGGGAAGACGCTCGCGAGCGGGCTCAAGCTTTCCGCCGTTTTCGAGGATTTCGTCCGGACGCTCTGGAGCGCCCGTCTCGAGCGCGAACGCGGGCGGCTCCCCGCCGCGGCTGACGACGAGGCGACGATCGCGAAGCGGCTCTCGCTCACCGCGGACGTGAAGCGGATGCGCCAGCAGCGCTGGAGCGCCGTCAAGGAAATGATCAAGACAAGAATTTCACAATCGAAAGGAGACAATCAAAATGGACTTCAAGGAAGCGACTAAGAAAATCGAGGCGCGAAAGGAACTCGTCGCGCGGATCCGCGACGAAGTCGCGAAGGTGATCGTCGGCCAGGAAAAGATCGTCGACCGGCTCATTCTCGCGCTCGTCACCGACGGGCACATCCTTCTCGAGGGCGTCCCCGGGCTCGCGAAGACGCTCTCGTGCAACACGCTCGCGAAGACGATCGGACTCGATTTCAAGCGGATTTCGTTCACGCCGGACCTCCTGCCGGCCGATGTCGTCGGCACTCTCGTCTACTCGCCGAAGACCGGCGAATTCACGCCGAAGAAAGGTCCCGTCTTCACGAACCTCCTCCTCGCCGACGAAATCAACCGCGCGCCGGCGAAGGTCCAGTCCGCGCTCCTCGAGGCGATGCAGGAGCGCCAGGTCACGATCGGCGACGAGACCTACCGTCTCCCGAAGCCGTTCCTCGTCCTCGCGACCCAGAATCCGCTCGAGCAGGAGGGAACCTATCCGCTTCCCGAGGCGCAGGTCGACCGCTTCATGTTCAAGTGCCTCGTCGAGCCGCCGACGAAGGCGGACGAGCGCCGGATCATGCAGCGCTTCGCCGAGAACGCCGACAGGCCCGAGGCGAAGCCGGTCGCGACGGTCGACGACATCCTCGCCCTCCGCGAGGCGCTCAAAGAAGTCTACTGCGACGAGAAGGTCGGCGACTACATCCTCGACATCGTCTTCAAGACGCGCGAGAAGAACGCGCAGATCCAGAACGGCGCCTCGCCCCGCGCGACGCTCGCCCTTAACCTCGCCGCGCGCGGGAACGCGCTTCTCCACGGCCGCGCCTACGCGACGCCGCAGGATGTGAAGGAAGTCGTCCACGACGTCCTTCGCCACCGCATCCTCCTCACCTACGAGGCCGAGGCGGAGAACGTCACTTCGGATATGGTCATCGACCGCATCCTCGACGAAGTTCCGGTTCCGTGATCGGGAAAGGATCGACGATCATGAGTAAGACTATCACTGCGTTCGCGGCGCTCGCGCTCGCTTCCTCCGCTCTCGCCGCCGTCGAGGCGCCGACGATGGGCTGGTCGAGCTGGAACGCCTACCACGTCAATATTTCCGAAGACATCATCTGTCGCGCGGCCGATATGCTCGTCGAACTCGGGCTTAAGGACGCCGGGTACACGTACTGCAATATCGACGACGGCTTCTTCGGCGGGCGCGACCCGGTCACCGGGAAGGTGATCCCCCACCCGAAGCGCTTCCCGAACGGAATGCGCGTCGTTTCGGACTACATCCACTCGAAGGGGCTCAAGGCGGGTATCTACTCGGACGGCGGGAGCGACACCTGCGGGAGCTGGTACGACCACGACGAGCTCGGCATCGGCGTCGGCTTCTACGGCCACGACGAGCTTGACGCGGAGTACTACTTCAAGGAGCTCAACTACGACTTCATCAAGATCGACTTCTGCGGCGGCAATCCCGGCTCGAACAAGGACCACCTTAAGCTCGACGAGAAGGAGCGCTACACCGCGATCCGGAAGGCGATCGACGCGGTCGGCCGTCCCGACGCGCGGATCAATGTCTGCCGCTGGAACTACCCGGGGACCTGGGTCCGCGAAATCGGTTCGAGCTGGCGCATGAGCCGCGACATCAACGACAAGTGGAAGATCTGCCGCCAGATCATCGAGGAGAACCTCTACATGAGCGGCTACGCCGCGCCCGGCGCGTACAACGACATGGACATGCTCGAAGTCGGCCGAAAGTACACCGCGGTCGAGGACGAGACCCATTTCGCGACCTGGTGCATGATGAGCTCGCCCCTCCTGATCGGCTGCGACATGAACGTCCTCAGGACGAAAAGGTCAGAGACGCTGAAGCTCCTCAAGAACGCCGATCTGATCGCGATCGACCAGGATACCGCGATGCCTCAGGCGCACGTCATCCGCCGCGAGCCGCACGCGAAGGGCTCGTGCTACGTCCTTGAGCGCTTCCTCGAAGAGCCGTACGGCCGGAAGCGCGCGTACGAGCTCCTCAATCTCGATGACGAGCCGCACGAGATCGCGTTCGAGATGAAGGGCGAGGTCCGTCAGATCTCTGGAACGACCGACGCGGCCGTCCCGGCGCACGGCTCGAAGGTCTTCGTCGTCACGCTCGCGGAAAAGCCGGCGGAGCCGACGCGCTACGAGGCCGAGACCGCGTTCGCGACGAAATACCAGGAACTCTCGACGCCGAAGAACGCCGGAACGCCGTACGCCGAGGAAGTCGACGGCGCGTCGGCGGGCGCTGTCGTCCGGAACGTCGGCGGCGGGAAGGGCGGCGACATCCGGTTCCAGAAGGTGTGGTCCGAAAAGGGCGGCGCCTACACGGCGAAGCTCGTCGCGCTCGGCGGCGAGGCGGTCGAGACGCGCGAGGTTACGCTCACGCCGGGAATGAACGAGATCGTCTTTGATTCACCGAAGGCATACCCCGCGCTCGATTACCTCGAAGTCACGCCGAAGGAAAGATGATATAATGTTTTTCAATTTCAGGAGAAAAAAGAAGATGGAAGAGAACACGAACGCGAACGCGGAAGAGACCGTAAAGGAACCCGAGGCGAAGCCGGCCGCCGAGACGGCGGCGGAAGAGACTGCGCAGCAACCGGAGGCGGCTCAGGCGGAAACGTCCGCCGAGGAGCCCGCGAAGGAGCCGGAGAAACCCGCTGAGGAGCCCGCGAAGGAAGCGGAGAAGCCGGCGGCCCCCGCCGAGCCGGACTGGAAGGACCTCTACGCGCGTCTCCGCGCGGACTTCGACAACTACAAGAAGCGCGCCGCGCGCGACCGCGAGGACGTCTACCGCTACGCGGAAGGCGATATCCTGAAGGACGTCATCCCGACCGTCGACAACCTCCAGCTCGCCCTCTCGAATTTCGATAAACTCAATCCGAAGACGTCCGAGGCGGGCGAGGAATCGACGAATCGACAAATCGACGAATCGACGATTGCTTTCGTGAAGGGCGTTCAGATGGTGCTCGCGAGTCTCCTCAAGGCGCTCAAGGACCACGGCGCCGAACCGTTTGATTCGGTCGGCCTCGAGCTCGACACCGAGAAGATGGAGGCGATCGCGAACCTTCCCTCGCCCGACGTCGAGGAAGGCAAGGTCTCGATCGAGTCGAAGAAGGGCTGGACGCTCAAGGGAAAAGTCCTTCGCGCCGCCCAGGTCGTCGTTTCGGCGGGCGCCGCCAAGTAAGAATAAGAAGAAAAAAAAGAATCTCCCCGGAGTCGTTGGCTCGGGGAGATTCTTTTTTCTTTTTCTTTTTTGACTGTTACTCCGCTTCGCTCGCCAAGGCCTGAATCGGAGAGGTCGTCACCGATTCGCTTTCCATTTCCACCGCGTCGAGCGGCTTTCCGGTATCGTCCGGCTCCGGCTCGACGGGTGTGATCGTTACGGTGCCTTTCGTCTCGCTTTCCTCGGTTCCTTCGCTTGAGACTGCGATTTTCTTGACTGCTGCATCCTTGCGCTTCTTGTCGTCGAGCGCCGTCAGATCGAGGGCGAGAATCTCGGAAGCCGTGCCTTCGCGGTCGCCGGGCTCCAGGCGATTGCCGCGGACATATTCGCGACCGAGAATCGCGTTCTTCGGAAGGCCGATATCCTTCGGAAGCTCCTCCGGGTTCGCGATGCCGATCGTGACGCAGACGATGATCTCCTTCTGGACTTTCTGGCGGCTCTTCCAGCCGAAGAGTTTCGGGCCGATCCACGGAATGTGACGAAGACCGGGAATTCCCGAGTCGACGTCTTCCTCCTCGGTCTTCGAGAGCCCGCCGATGACCGCGGTCGCGCCGTCTTTCATCGTGAATTCGGTTTCGATCCGCTTCATGTCGATGATCGGGTACTGGGCGTAAGGCGAGTCGACTTCGGAGCCGCTCGACTGGACCTGGTAGAAGCCGGTGGAGCTGACCGAGGTGTCGAGCTGGGAGATGGTCGGGATGATCACGACCGAGATGAGCCCGTCGGGGGAGATGCGCGGCTTTACGGTGAGCGTGATGCCCCAGGAGTAGAAGATGTCGCCCGCGAAGAGTCCGTGATCCTTGTCTCCCGGGATCTGGGCGATCTTCGTCGAGACGTCGGTGTACGGCGTCGTTGTCGAAGTGTTGCGCTGGGAGGTGAGTTCGACGTTCGGAAACTTCGTCGTCATGTCGACGTGGGCTTCCTTGCCGTTCGAGACGATGACCTTCGGGTTCGAGAAGATCTTGCCTTCGCCGAGTTCTTCAAAGGCGCTCATCGCGAGGCGGAAGTCGTCGGCGGAAAGCTGCCCCGAGAAGCCGCGCGCGTTGCGCCACGCCATTGAGGCTGCCGAGCGACCGGCGCCGGCGGCTTCGTTGATTTCCGTCGGGTACACGCCCTCGTAGGATTTCGACAGCGAGGTGCTGGAGGACGTCGTTCCATCTGCGCTCGAGCTGGACGTAGAGAGCGACGAGTTGAGCTGACGGCTCCAGTAGTTACCTACGCGCCCGGCGTTGTATTCCATGCCGCCGGAAAGGTTCTTGACGGAAACACCCCAGCTCTCGAGCGCGTCCCACTGAATGCCGAGCTTGTGCATCGCCTGGGACGAGAGTTCGAGGAATCGCGCTTCGATATAAATCTGGGCGATCGCCTTATCTACCGAGGCGACGATCTTCGCGCAGTCGTCGAGCGTTTTCTGATTCGCGGTGACGATCACGACGTTCGCGCCCTCGAACGCGTTCGCGATCGGCCCGACAAGGCGGCCCTGAGGATCCTTCCGCCCGTATGCGGTGTTGAAGATGTCGGCGAGATCCTTCGCGCTCGCGTGGTTGAGGATGAATGGCTTCGTGAAGACCGGGTCCTGCTTCAGGTCTTCGATGACGCGGTAGATGTTCTCCTTCTCTTCAAGCCGGAAGCCGCGCGAACTGAGGATCGAGGAAAGTCCGGTGAGCCACGGGACGTGACGCAGCGAGACGGAAACTCGCTTCAGGAGATTCGTCGAATCGTCCGAGATGATGTTCGCGCCGGTCGTTTTCCGGAATTGGCGGAGGATGTCGTCGAGTGTCGCCTGGTCGCATTCGATATCGACGAGCGCCATCGTCCCCGAAGAAGTATCGCCTTTGATCGTCGGTTTCTTCGCGGCGATCGCGGAATCGTCCTCCTCTTCGAGGTCGATTTCGTCGACGACTTCCTCCTGGGCGGCGGCGGGCGCCGTGGGCTGGTTCTCGCTTTCCTGCGCGAACGCGCAGACGGTCGAGAACGCGAAAAAGGCGGCTACGATTCGGGTGTTCATTTCTTCGGTCCTTTGCTGGAAGCTTCGTTTAATTCGTTCTCTTCGAGTTCACGGGCGCGCACGCGAACGAGCTTGAGCGTGCCGCCATCGGTGAGGCGCTTCACGCGCCAGGTGAAACGGTGGCCGTCGTGGTTCGTCGAGATGAGGTCGCCGTCGCCGTAGATGAGATTGTTGATGATTAGGCTCTGGCGGCTCGTGCCATCCGGTGCCTTTACGACCGTCGTACCGGAAACGCGCAGGGTTTTCTTCGCCTCGATCCAGCTGCGGTTAGAGACTTCGCGCGAGGTCTTCGCGAGCGCGGCGGCGACCGCGGCGGTCGCGGTGTCGTCGCCGTCGGCCTGCTGCGCGACTTCGACCTCGACGACCGGATCGGCCTGTATCGGTTCGCGCGTACCTTCCCAGCCGATCGGCCAGAACGGGTTGCGGACGGCGATCGCCGCGACGAGAAGAAGAGCGGTATTCATTTGCGCGTCACCTTTCCGACCGCCGGCCATTCGAGAACGTAAGTGATGTCCTGAAGCGATTTCGAGTCCTTCGCGACGGCGAAATCGAAACTCTGTAGCGAGACGAGCGGGAAGTCTCGCTCGAGCCGGAGAAGGAACGAAACCGCGCCCTGGTAGCTGCCGCGGCAGGTGATCTTCACCGCGGCGCGCGTGTGGAGCTGGCGCGGCATGATCGGCATCGGCACGGGCAGCGCGCGGAAGGGCGCGTCGGCGTAATTTATCTCCGTGAGCCCGGCGCCGAGGAGGAGCGGCTCGAGTTTCTTTCGTGCGCTCATCGAGTAGCTCCCGAAAAGCGGCTCCAAGATCGCGTCGTCGAACGGTTTCTTGTCGGCGTTCAGCGATTCGAGATTCTTCGCGATATCGCCGCTCGCCTTCAGGTCGGAGCTGATGCGCGAGAGCTTGTCCTGCAGCTCCGAGAGCCGCCGCTGCTCCGAGCGGAGTTTCGACTCCGCAGGCTCGACCATGAAAAGATAGAGGACGGTCGCGACCGCGCCGAGGACGATCGAGACGATGAAGGCCCGGCGCGCGTTCGGCGCCATCGAATCGAAGAAGCCGCTTTTCATTTCGCGAACCTCCTTGCGGGCATCGTGTACTCGACATCGAAGGCGAGAAGCCGTTTCCCGTCCGTCGCGGAGTCGTCGGCGAGACCGAACGACTTCACGTCTTTCTCGCGCGTGACGAGTCTTTCGAATTCCGGCGCGTCGAGCGATTCGATCATCTGCTGGAACTGGACTTCCTTCACGGCGCGGCCCGCGATCACCAGCTTTTGGGTCTCGCAGTTCTCGACCGGCCCCCAGAGGACGATCTTCGGATTCGGGCTTTTAAGAACCTGCGGGAGCGGCGCCGGAATCGAAAGGTTCGTGAGCTGGACTCGGATCGGCATCACCTCGGCGAATTTCGCGAGCGGTTCCGCGACGTGGACGACGGCGTTCGAGTAGTAGCCGAGCTGTTCGAGCTCGAGGCGCATTTCTTTGATGAGCGCCATTCGCTCGATGACTTCGGAGTGGGCTGACGTTTTCGCGGTGATCTCCTCGGCCGCGGAATCGGCGGAGACTTTCGCCATCATCGCGCGAGAGAAAAGTACGCCCCACCAGACGATCATCCCGGCGCACGCGAGAAGCGTGATGATCGGCATCATGACGCGAAGGCGGATCGGCGAGCTCGAGACTTTTTCCGAGTCCTTGAGGAGATTGAGATGATAGGAGGTTGTTTTCATTTCTGCAGAACCTCCGTTTCGCTCGCCGCGATCGCCGCGCCGAGCGCGACGAGGAAGGCCTGAGCGTCTTTTGCCTCGAGTCCTTTCGCGAGCTCGAAGCCTGCGAAGGGGTCGGGGGCGACGATCTGGAGACGGAGCGCCTCTTCGGCGTAGCGGCGCCAGTGCTCGGCGCCGGCCGTGAGTCCCATCAGGAATATCTTCTCGAGCTTGATGTTGTGCTTACCGGCGAGATACGCGCGGGAAAGTTCGAGTTCGTGCAGAACCGGCTGGAGGAACGGCTCGAGCGCCTCGCGCGGATCGATGAGCGAATCCTCGAGGACGGAGTCGACGAGGTCTTCGGTGATGCCGAGCGATTTGCGGACCATCGTGCGCATCTGTAGCGATCCCTTGACGGAAGGACACTTTCGCCAGAGTACGGGCTCGCCCTTGCGGTAGCCGGCGAAGTGAATCGAGTTCCTGCGGACGAATATTGCGAGCGTGTCGCCGCTTGATTCCGCGAATTCCGGCTGGGCGAGGATCGACGCCATTAGCGCCGCGTCGGCGAGCTGGATCGACGAGGCGGTCGGGCGGCGGCCTTCGGGGAGAAGGCGTGAGAGCCAGAGGGCCTGGAACTCGGGGAGCGAGGCGGAAAGGTGAAAACCATCCTCGGCGAACGGACGGACGGCGAAGCGGCGGCCGTTTTCCGAGACGGGGACGCCGGGCTTCGGCAGCTCCGGCGGCTTCGCGTTCGCAGTCGGGGCGGCCGGTTTCGGGGCGGGGGCGGGCGCTTTCGCCTCGTCGCCCTTGTGGAGCGAGAATTTCTTCTTTCCCGGAGTATCGGCGGCGCGCGCCGGTTTTTCCGGCTCGGTCGCGAGGCCGTGCATCATTTCCTGGACGATCGCCTCCTCCGAGGCCTGACCGAAGCTCGCGAGCGGCGAGTTGATCGCGATAGCCGCGTGTGGCGACTGGAACGCGCGGGGGAGCTCCCAGGTCGGCTGTTTCGCGACGTCTTCCCAGCGTCCGGGCATTTCGCCTTCGGGCGCCTTCACGAAATCGGCTGCCTCGAGCCGCCATTTCCCCTTGCGGAGCGAGATGCGGACCGCGGGCGCGCCGCGCTCGTCGTCGCCGCCGAGCTCGCAGCCGGTAAGATCGACCGAAGACTTCGACTTCGCGCCGCCGCCCGAGCCGAACGGCAGGTTGATATCGATCGTCTTCGTTTTCGTAAGTTGCAGTTTCACAACCGCATACTATGCACACCCCGTGCCACGGGACATGAAACATGAAACATGAAGCATGAAACATGAAACATGAAGCATGAAACATGAAACATTATGGACGGATAGATTCCTTTTCTGAGGGCGATGGCGCCCCCGCCGAGAGAAAAAAAGTCTAAAATTCCACAATGCTTCATGCTTCATGTTTCATGCTTCATGTTCTTCGTCGCAGTTGCAAACTGCGACGAAGAATAGTATAATAATTCGCCAATATGACGAATATATTGATAGTGGATGACGAGCCGCGGATTCTGCTCCTGTTGGCGAGTCTCCTGAAGGCGAACGGCTTCAAGGTCGAGACGGCGCGCGACGGCGAGTCGGCGCTCGAGATCGTGAAGAAGGGTGGTATCGACATCACCGTCACCGACCTCCGTATGCAGCCGATGGACGGCATGACGCTATTCAAGGAGATCAAGGCGATTCGCCCCGGAATGCCGGTAATACTTCTTACGGCCTACGCGACCGTCGAGACGGCGATCGAGGCGATGAAGAACGGGATTTTCGACTATCTCACGAAGCCGTTCAAGGTCGACGACATGGTCGCGTGCCTGAAGCGCGCGGAAGAGCATCTGAAGGGCGGCGTCGCCGCCGAGAAGACCGAGCGCCCGCCGCGCTACCGCTTCGAGAACCTGATCGCCGCGTCGAAGGTGATGACCGGCGTCTGCGACATGATCCAGAAGGTCGCGCCGACCGCGGCGACCGTCCTCATCAATGGCGAGTCGGGTACCGGCAAGGAGGTGATCGCGAAGACGATCCACCGGAACTCGACGCGCGCCGGCAAGCCGATGGTCGCGGTGAACTGCGCCGCGATCCCCGAGAACCTTCTCGAAAGCGAGATGTTCGGCCACGTGAAGGGCGCCTTCACGGGCGCAATCAGCGACAAGGAAGGCCTCTTCGAGACGGCGAACGGCGGAACGCTGTTCCTCGACGAAATCTCGTCGATGCCGCTTATTCTGCAAGGTAAGCTCCTTCGCGTCCTCCAGGAGCGCGAGATCCGCCGCGTCGGCGGAACGAAGGACATTCCGGTCGACGTCCGCGTTATCGCCGCGTCGAACGCGAACCTCGAGGAGGCGGTCGTGAAGGGCACCTTCCGGAGCGACCTTTACTACCGCTTCGCGGTCATCACGCTCGATATTCCGCCGCTCAGGAAGCGCATCGAGGACATTCTTCCGCTCGCGCGCCATTTCGTCAAGATGGAGCTCGGCGACGTGAAGTCGCTCCCGGTGATCACGCCCGAGGCGGCGCGCGTCCTCGAGGCCTATGACTGGCCTGGGAACGTCCGCGAGCTCGAGAACGCGATCAAGCACGCGCTCACTTTCCGCCAGGAAGGCGAGGATATTACGCCCGCTCTCCTGCCGACGAAGATCGTCGAGTTCAGAAAGGCGGACGCCCCCGCGAGCGTGAACGTCGGGAACGACTCCCTGAAGAGCTTCCTGAAGCGCAAGGAGAAGGAGTACATCGAACAGATCCTCTCCGCTTCGGGCGGCGACAAGGAGAAGGCGGCCCGCGAACTGAAGGTCAACCTCTCGACTCTCTACCGCAAGCTCTCCGACGACCAGGGAGATTCGCAAAAGTAAGAAAGATTTTCGCGCGGATGCGAAAAGCGGCCGGCGCGGACGGGCGGAAAAACGCTTTAATAGGTATTCGCGCGCGTAAGGAGCTTTGGCACGCGCCGTGCATAAAACGGGCAGCGACCGGCTGGTGCCGATCGACACCGGCAAAAAGAAGTCACTAGAAAGGAACAAATAAAATGAACAAGATGATGAAGGGTTTTACCCTCGTTGAAATCATGATCGTGGTCGCCATCATCGCGATTCTCGCGGCTGTTGCGATCCCGAACTTCATTAACTACCGCAAGCAGTCCCAGGCGACCGCGTGCGTCGACAACCTCGGCCAGATCCGCAACGCGAAGGAGCTCTATCTTATGAGCCACACCGACGTCCCGGCCGATCTTACGGCGCTCTGCGGCAGCGACAAGCAGATCAAGGTCACTCCGGTCTGCCCCGCGGGCGGCACCTACACCGTCGGCGACGCGACGACCGATCCGTCCTGCTCGATCGGCGAAACGCTCGGCACCGACTACAAGCACGCGCTCAAGTCCGAATAATTCGGCGAGAGCCGAGATGCTGAAGTCGCTTGAATCTAAGCGCAACTGGATCACGCTGATGCTCGTCATCGGCGTGATTCAAGTTTCTCTATACTATTTTCTCGGGGCGACGATACGCCCCGATCGAGGTTTCGCGGTTGCCCAGCCCGACACCGCGCTTTACCTTCAGGCCGCGCGACGTATCGCGGAGGGCTTCCCGTTCACCTATTCGGCGGGCGGCTCGGTCAATACGGGTACGACTTCCGTCATCTACCCGTTTCTGCTCGCCCCCATGTATCTTCTCGGCGCGACCGGCGGCGCGCTGGTACGCGCGGGATTCGCGCTCAACGCCGCGTTCTATCTCGTATTTCTCTTCTTCTGGGGCGAGACGATCGCGACGAAAGTGGAAAACCGTTTCGCGCGGCTCGTCGCGGCGGGTGTGATCGCGCTCTTCGGGCAGTTCGCCTTCGTCGCGCTCGCCCAGAGCGATATCGGGCTCTGGCTCGCGTTTTCCTCGGCGATCGTTTTCGCGCTCGCGACCGAACGCGAAAGACTCGCGCTCGCGCTTTTGTTTGTCGCCCCGTGGGTCCGCCCGGAGGGCATCGTTTTCGCGATCGCCTATCTCGCCGTGACGCGAAAAGCGCGCTCTCTCATTCCGCTTGTATCCGTCGCCGGGCTTTTCGCGTTCAACGCGGTCCTCACCGGCTCGCTGCAGTTCAATTCGCTTCAGGGCAAGGGCCATCTCGCGAGCGAACCTTTCTGCGCCGCGATTTCGATGATCGCCCGCGACGCGCTCACGATGGCGCGAACGCTGTTCCTCGGCGGGCCTTCGGGCACGTTCCGCGAGTTCCTTTTCCTCCCCGTACTCGGCGCTTTCTTCCTCTGGTACCATGTCTTCACGCGAGATTACTCGAAATTTCGCGCGGGGGAGGGCGTCGTGCTTCTTGCCGCGGCGGGCGGTTTCGCGACGGTCGCCGCGAGCGGAATGCAGGGGACGAATTTCGATCGTTATCTCGCGTGGATGATGCCGCTTGCGGTCGTCTACATGGCGGAAGGCGCAATCGCGTTCGGCGAACGCTTCCGTGGTTTCGGCCGCGCGCTCCCGGCGGCGCTTCTCGTCGCGTTCACCTTCGCGGGCGCGATCGCGACAGCGGCGAATTTCCGCATGGCGTCGGAAGAGTCCGAATCGGTGCGCTCGTTCTACGCCCGCTGCGAGAGCCGAATGCTCAACCACGTCGGCGTCGCGTCGTTCGGGAATTCCGGCGCGGTTTACGAATTCGGCGACCGACCGTTTCTGCATCTTTACGGGATTTATTCGCCTGAGTTCAAGTCGCGTAATTTGCTGAGCGCTTTTGAGAAGCTGAAACACGAGCGGGAAAACCGCCCGTGGTACTGGCTCTACGCGGACGATGTCGAGGGAAGGATAGTCGGGAAGGAAGCCCTGGCGATTTACGGGAAAACGGTGCTCGCAGGGCCTGCCGGGCTCGAACTTCGGCAGATCGACTGGCGGCCATTCGACCGCGCGCTCGCGGAGCCGTCCGTGAAACGCGCGGACTGGATTCTCCGCGATTCCGTCGATGTCGGGTTCGACGCGGACGAACGCCGGGCCGGATACGAATCTTTCGGTGATTTCCTCATGCGCCCGCAGCTCGCGTTCGTCGCGTTCGAGGACCTCGGCGGCGAAAAGGCGGCGGAAGTCGGCCGCGTCGCGCTCGGCGGCGATGAAATGACCGTTTCCGGCCTCGAACCCGGGAAGGACGCTTTCGTCGTGATGCGGACGATGCGCGCTCACGGCGCGGTTTCGCAGGGCGCGTCCGCGAGGACGGCGAGCGATTTCCGTTTCAATTCACCGCTCGAGCTCCATGTCGATGTCGACGGCGAAACCGCCGCGCACGTGACGGGCGAGGTCGACGAGGACGGTTTCACGGACGTCGTCTTTCGGATTCCCGGGAGCGCGATAAAGAATTCGACTTCAAGAATCGGTTTTGACGGCGGTCACATCGCGTTCGCCTACTGGTTCTATCAGTAAACGGAAATGGAACTCTTCGATACTCACGCGCATTTCGAGGGAACGGCCGAAGAGACGGCCGCTGTCCTCGAGCGCGCGCTCGCCGTGGGGGTGACGCGCGTCATGGCGGTCGGCGGCTCGGAAGAACTGAACCGCGGTGTCGCGCTCGCGGCGGCGTCGGCACCGGCGGGGATGAAAATCTACCGCGCGCTCGGCTACGACCGCGATCAGGCCGGGCGCGGCGACCTCGAGCCGATCGACTGCGCCGGCGTCGCGGCGATCGGCGAAATCGGGCTCGACTACCATTACTCGCCCGAAACGCGCCGTGAGCAGATCGAACTCTTCTCGCGCCAGGTCGAGAAGGCCCGCGCGCTCGATCTTCCGGTCGTCATCCACACGCGCGACGCCGACGACGATACGCTCGGCGTTCTCCGCGAAATCCCCGCGCGCGGAATCATCCACTCCTTTACGGGGACAGTCCCTTTCGCGCGGAAGCTCCTCGACCTCGGCTACCATATCTCGTTTTCGGGGATCGTCATCTTCAAGAGCGCGGAGAACGTCCGCGAATCGGCGCGCTACGTCCCGGACGACCGTATTCTCGTCGAGACCGATTCGCCTTTCCTCGCCCCGGTTCCGATGCGCGGGAATCCCTGCGAACCGGCCTTCGTCCGCCACACGGCCGCGTTCCTCGCGAATCTGCGCGGGATGCCGGCCGATCTTTTCGCCGCGCTTACGACCGCGAACGCCGCGGCCATTTTGCCGTAGCGCCGTTTTTTTTGGTATAATATTCAAACTTATGAACACCCAGAAGAATTGCCGTCCGGGCGGCTACACCTGCGTAGTCTGCATCAAGCAGGTCCCGGATACGAAGAAGGTCACCGGCCAGGCCATGAAGGCCGATGGCACGATCAACCGCGCGGCGCTGCCCGCCATTTTCAATCCCGAGGACCGCAACGCCCTCGAGGCTGCGCTTCAGGTCAAGGAACAGTGCGGCGGCAAGGTGATCGCCCTCACGATGGGCCTTCCCGCGGCGTGCAACATCCTCCGCACGGCCCTCATGTGCGGCGCCGACGAGGCGTACCTCCTCACCGACCGCAAGGCGGCGGGTTCGGATACGCTCGCGACGAGCTACATCCTCTCCCAGGCGGTGAAGAAGTTTAATCCCGACCTCGTCTTCTGCGGCCGTCAGGCGATCGACGGCGACACCGCGCAGGTTGGCCCCCAGATCGCCGAAAAGCTTGATTTCGCGGCGATCACCTACCTCGAGAAGATCGAGATGGACGGCGACTATGCTATCGCGACGCGCGACATCGGTACCGGCGTCGAGACCGACCGCGTGAAGCTCCCCGCGCTCTTCACCGTGACGGACAAGTTCGGCGAGCTCCGCCCGATGAACGTCCGCCGCGTCATGAAGTACAAGAAGGCGAAGGCGCCCGTCGAGAATGGCGGCGTCGCGCTCGAGGGCGACCTCGCGATCGGCCAGCTTTCGTGCGACGACTGCGGCTGCGAAGCGAACCGCTGCGGTTTCGCGGGCTCGCCGACGAACGTCAACAAGATCGTCTCGGTCGTCCTCGCGGGCGGCGACTTCAAGGAAGTCCCGGCGACCGACGAAGGCATAGCCGGACTTGTCGCGGAACTGGTCGCGGATCATACCATAGGGTGAGAATTCGTCGATTCGTCGATTCGTCGATTCCTTGATTTGATGATTCGGGGAACACGTTAGCGGCGAATCGATGAATCGACAAATCGACGAATCGAAAAATCAGAAAGGCTTTACAATGCAAGATCGTACGAAGGGCGAAGTCTGGGTCTTCGCCGAACAGGAAGACGGAAAGCTGAGCGATGTTCCGCGCGAACTCCTCGGCAAGGGCCGCGAGCTCGCGGACAAGCTCGGCGTCCCGCTCGCGGCGGTCCTTATCGGCGACGGCGTCGAGCCGCTCGCGAAGAACCTCTTCGAGGCCGGCGCCGACAAGGTGCATCTCGTCGAGGACAAGGAGCTCAAGGTGTTCCGCGGGAAGGCGTACCGCCACGCGTTCGTCGAGCTCATCAAGGAATGCGCCCCGCAGATCGTGATCTTCGGCGCGACCCACATGGGCCGCGACCTCGGTCCCGCGGTCGCCTCGGCGCTCCGCTGCGGGCTCACGGCCGACTGCACGGACCTCCAGATCGGCGACTACACCGACAAGAAGACGAACGAGTCGTTCACGAACATCCTCCAGCAGATCCGCCCCGCGTTCGGCGGCAACATCATCGCGACGATCGTGAACCCGCGGAACTGGCCCCAGATGGCGACCGTCCGCGAGGGCGTCATGAAGCCGCTCGACCCGCAGCCGGGCCGTACGGGCGAAATCGTCCGCCACGACTCGCATCTCGCCGGGGTCGAGATCCCGGTCGAGGTCGTCGAGATCATCCGCAAGCACTCGTCTGTCAACCTTAAGGGCGCGCGCATCATCGTCGCGGGCGGCGCGGGCGTCGGCTCGAAGGAGAACTTCGCGCAGCTCTTCCAGCTCGCCGAAGCGATCGGCGGCGCCGTCGGCGCGAGCCGCGCGGCGGTCGACCTCGGCTACTGCGAGCACGAGCGCCAGATCGGCCAGACGGGCGTCACCGTCCGCCCGGCGCTCTTCATCAGCTGCGGCATCTCGGGCGCGGTCCAGCACCTCGCCGGCATGCAGGATTCCGCGAAGATCATCGCGATCAACACCGACAAGGACGCGCCGATCTTCCAGGTCGCGCACTACGGCATCGTCGGCGACCTGAACGTCGTCATCCCGAAGATGATCAAGGCCATCAAGGGGAATTGACCGATTTTTCGATTCGTCGATTGATCGATTCTGCAAAGGACAGATCAACAGATCAACAAATCGACGAATCGACGAATCGACGAATCGACAAATCGACAAATCGAGGAATAATCTTATGGCTAACTTTTACAAGGACAATCCGGACATCGCGAAGACGATCGACATGCTCGACCTCTCGGAGGTCGCCGAGCTCTGCGAAGAGGGCTTCCGTTTCGCGAAGGAATACGATTTCGCGCCGACTTCCGCGGAAGACGCGATCGACAACTACAAGCGCGCGCTCGAGGTCTGCGGCGACATCTGCGCGAACGAAATCGCGCCGACCGCCGAGGAGACCGACAAGCTCGGGAACGTCCTCAACGACGACGGCACGGTCACGTACACGCCCGGCATCGCGAAGGCGGTGAAGCTCCTCGGCCGCTCCGGCCTTTCCGGCTGCACGATCCCGTACTACCTCGGCGGCCTCAATATGCCGTGCACGATCCTCACCGCGACGAACGACATCGTCTCGCGCGCGGACGCCGCGCTTATGAACATCTACGGCCTTCAGGGTATCGCCGAGACGATCAACTCGTTCGCCTCGGAGGAGATCAAGAAGGAATACTGCCCGAAGCTCTGCGACGGGACCTGGACGGGCGCGATGGTCCTCACCGAGCCCGACGCCGGAAGCGACCTCCAGTCCGTGAAGACGATGGCGTATCAGGACGAGAACGGCAACTGGTTCGTGAACGGCGTCAAGCGCTTCATCACGAACGGCTGCGGCGATGTCCTCCTCGTCCTCGCGCGCACCGAGCCCGGCACGACTAACGGCGCGGGATTGAGCTGCCTCCTCGTCGAGAAATGCCCTCAGATCAAGGTCCGCCGCCTCGAGCACAAGCTCGGCATCAACGGCTCGCCGACTTGTGAAATGGTCTTCAATAACGCCCCCGCGAAGCTGATCGGCCAGCGCAAGCGCGGCCTCATCACCTACGTGATGGCGCTCATGAACGGCGCCCGCGTCGGCATTTCCGCCCAGGGCACCGGCATCGGCGAGGCGAGCTACCGCGCCGCCCGCGACTACGCCGCCGCCCGCAAGCAGTTCGGCGTCACGATCGACACCTTCCCGGCGCTCCGCGAGCTCATGAGCGACATGTCGGTCGACCTTCAGGCCGCCCGCACGCTCGCCTACTACGGCTCGAAGTCGGTCGACCTCGAGAACGGGCTCACGAAGAAGTTCGAGAAGCTCAAAGGTACGCCCGAGGCCCAGGCGGTCCGCGCGCGGATGAAAAAGTACGCCGGCTTCAACAAGATGCTCACGCCGATGGCGAAGTACTACGCCTCGGAGATGTCGATGCGCGTCTCGAACGGCGCGATCGCGGTCCTCGGCGGCTCGGGCTACATGAAGGACTATCCGGTCGAGCGCTATATGCGCGACGCGCGCATCACCTCGATCTACGAGGGCACCTCCCAGCTCCAGGTCGTCGCGGCGATCGCGGGCGTGACTGGCGGCCTCGTGAAGGACGTCGTCGCCGATATCCTCGACGGCATCGACCTCGCGGCGTTCAAGACCGAGTTCGACATGATCGCGAACCTTAACGCCCAGCTCGACTCGGCGATCGAGTACGTGAAGGGCCACCCGGAAGGGAAGACCTACCACGACCTCCACGCGCGCGAACTCGTCGACGGCGCGATCGCGGTCGTCGTCGGCGCGCTCTTCCTTCGCTTCGCGGCGAAGTTCCCCGAAAAGAAGGTCGTCCTCGAGTACTGGCTCCAGCGCAAGTTCCCGAACGCGATGGCCGAGCTCGCGAAGGCGAAGAGCGGTTACATCGCCTCGGTCACCAACTTCGAGGAACTCGCTCCGGCCGTTCCGGTCGAGGACTGAGAGGCGCGATGGAAACGGTCGACCGCCTCGTCGAACTCATCCGGGAGACGAGCTCCTCGCTCCCGGAGGACGTCGAGAAAGCGATCGAAAACGCGATGCGGCGCGAGGAAGCAAATTCCTCCGCCGCTGTCGTTTTTCGGACGATTCTCGATAACTGCTCCATTGCCCGGAAGGCGGGGACGCCCCTCTGCCAGGATACCGGAACGCTCGCTTTCTACGTGAGCGAATCCCTCCGTGATGTCGTCACGCCCGAAGCGCTCAAGGAGGCGGTGCGCCGCGCGACCGCGCTCGGCTGTCTCCGGAAGAACTGCATCGATTCGGTGAGCGGGAAATCGTACGACGATAATGTGACGGAAGGAGCTCCCGTTATCCACTATACCTCCGGCGTGAAGCCGGGTTCCGTGACGCTGATCCTGAAGGGCGGCGGGAGCGAGAACATGTCGCGCCAGTATTCGCTCCCCGACGCGGCGCTCGGCGCGGGGCGCGACCTCGCGGGCGTGAGAAAGTGCCTCCTTGACGCGGTCGTGAAGACGCAGGGCTACGGCTGCGCGCCGGGAATCCTCGGCGTTACGATCGGCGGCGACCGCGCGACCGGATACGAAGTCGCGAAGGAGCAATTGATTCGTCCGCTGGACGAATCAATTGCTCCGGTGCAGAGTGCAGAGTGCGGAGTGCAGAGTGCGGAATTGAGGAAGCTTGAGGAGCAGGTACTCGAGGAGGCGAATTCGCTCGGGATCGGGCCGATGGGTCTCGGCGGGAGGACGACGCTTCTCGGGGTCAAGATCGCGGCGCGGCCGCGCGTCCCCGCGAGCTTCTTCGTGACGGTCGCGTATATGTGCTGGGCGTGTCGGCGAAAAACTGCGTTTTTCGCCGCATGAAGCATGAAGCATGAAGCATGAAGCATGAAACATGAAGCATGAAACATGAAGCATTGGGGGGAGATATGGTTGAACTTAAATATCCGTTCAGGGAAGAGGATGTGAGGAAACTCCGGGCCGGGGAGGCGGTGAGGATCACGGGGGTCATACACACGGGGAGAGACAAGTTCCATAAGTGGTTCGCGGACGGGAAGGGGATCAAGGTCGATTTTCGGGACGGGGCTTTGTACCACTGTGGGCCGGTCGTGGTGAAGGAAGGGGACGAGTGGAAAGTCCGGGCGGCGGGGCCGACGACTTCGGTGAGGGAGAATCCGTACGAGCCCGCGTTCATCGCGGCGTCGGGGGTGCGGCTTGTGATCGGGAAGGGCGGCATGGACGCGAAGACGCTCGCGGCGATGGAAAAGTACGGCGCCGTCTACATCCAGGCGGTCGGCGGCGCGGCGGCGGTCGCCGCGGCGAGCGTGAAGCGCGTCGCGGGCGTCGACTATCTCGAGGAGTTCGGCGCCGCCGAGGCGTGCTGGCATTTCGAGGTCGAGGGCTTTACGGGCGTAGTCGCGATGGATTCCCACGGGCGCTCGCTCTTCGCGGAAGTCGCGGCGGAGTCGGAGAGAAGAATGGAAGAGCTGGTGAGAAGGTGAGAAGGTGAGAGGGTGAGAGGGTAAGAGGGTGAGAAGGTGAGAAGGTAAGGAGTTGAGGGATTGAAGGCGAGCGTGATAATACCGAATCACGGGCATGAGAGGGAACTGCCGAGGATGCTCGAAAGTATCGAGCGGGCGAAGGCGGCGTTCGACGGCGAGGTCGAGACGATCGTCTCGCCGGATCCGGAGGGGCGGGGCCTCAGCTGGGCTCGGAATCAGGGGCTCGCGCGCGCGACCGGCGATTACGTCTTTTTCGCCGACGCGGACGACACGGTGCGCGAGGGATTTTTCGCGCTCCCCGTCGCGCGGCTCGAGGCGACGGGCGCGGATATCTGCGTTTTCGAATGTTCCGCGTTCGGGATCCGCGGCGATTTCGAGGCCGAGGGCCAGCCGGCGATTCGCGAGGCGTTCATGCCCGCGTTCCTCGGGCGGAGCTGGGGCGATTTTCTGCGCCGCCGGAACCGGCGCGAATGCGCGGGCGTGTGGCGCTTCGCCTTTCGGCGGAATCTGATCGAGTCGGCCCGTATCCGATTCAACGAGGCGTTCCGGATTTACGAGGACGCGCCGTTCATCTGCGAGTGCGCTCTCGCGGCGAAAAAGACGACGATGCTGCGCGAGGCGCTTTATGATTACGCTCCCGGCCCGAACGGCATCATCAGCACCGTCACCGGGACGAAGGCTCACTGGGACTACAAGCGCGAGATTCTCCGCGAGCGCGATCGGCTTGACCGGGTCGCGGGCGGGGGACTGCGGAAATATTATGCCGCGAGCCAGCTTCTCGGACGCTTTGAATTTCTGCTTCATCTATGACCGACGCCCATACCCATATCGCCCGCGAAGGCGAGCGCGCGATTCTCGCCGAGCCCTGCGTCGGCGAGGCGATGTTCTACGGCTATCACCCGTGGTACCTCGAGAACTACGACCTCGCCTCGCTTCGCCGGCGACTCGAGGCGAACCCGCGCGCCGGCGTCGGCGAGATCGGCCTCGACCGGCTCCGGTCGCGGGAAATCCCGCCGCGCATGCGCGAAGCGTTCGAAGCGCAGCTCGCGCTCGCGGCGGAACTCCGCCGCCCGGTCGTCCTCCACGGCGCGAAATGCTGGGGTCAGGTCGTCGCCGCCTGCCGGAAATACTGTAACAATTCGCCTGACGCACCAGGCACTAAGCACCAGGCACCAGGCACTATACCCGCGTTTCTGTTCCACGGCTTCTCGCGTTCGGGCGGGCTCGTCCCCGACATCGTGAAGCTGAACGGCTTCATCTCGGTCGGTCCGGCGATTCTGAACGACCACGCGCTCAACTACCGCGAGCTCGTGAAATCGCTTCCGCTCGACCGCGTTCTCGTCGAGAGCGACGCGACCGCCGAAAGCGCGGTCGAAACGCCGGGCGCGAGAGAAGTCGCCGCGAAGCTCGCGGAACTGCGCGGCATCCCGCCGGGCGAACTCGAGTCAATACTAGATCGCAATCTTGCAGCTTTTTTCGGCGCCGATTTGCCGTCGTGAATGGGAAATGATAAACTACTCCACTAAGCCAGGATGGTGAAATGGCAGACGCAGCGGACTTAAAATCCGCGGCTCGGTAAACGAGCGTGCGGGTTCGAGTCCCGCTCCTGGCACCAATAAAAGGGCGTCTCGTCAGATCTATGTCGGGTTTTATGATGATAGGTTAGCACTTTCTTCTTGAAATCAAAGAAGAAATCCGGTAGACATGAATGACCGAATGAGGTCGGCGGCTGTCGCCCATCCCGGGGTAGACGAACACTCTCGGAAAGGACACACGCCAATGTTCCTGCAAGATCAACTAACTATCAAGGTCCAAGTGCAACCTTGAACCGTGACTTGACAGGTCGGACCTGTGCGCACGATTACAGCAAGCTTTTTAGGACCACGATGACCGTATACCGCATTCCGTTCTGATTACCCTAACCGGCAATGGCGGGGCGCGGCATCGGATGGTATACTTGACTCATGAATAAGAAATATCCGCTTTTGGCGGCAGCGATTCTCGGCGCCGCCGCCGTCAATGCCGCCAATCCGTTCTTGCCCCTATGGGAGTTCATTCCCGACGGCGAGCCGTACGTCTTCGAGGATCCGGATAATCCGGGGAAGATGCGGGTGTATCTTTACGGCTCGCACGATGTTCGAGAGTCGGCGTACTGCGGACGCGACCAGGTCGTCTGGTCGGCGGCGGTCGAGGATCTTAACCACTGGCGCTGCGACGGCGTTTCGTTCCGTTCGCTCAATGACGCGAACGGGAGACCGCTCTCGAAGACGAACTACGGCGACGTCCTTTTCGCGCCGGATGTGACGGTCACGAAGGACGCGAACGGAAAGAAGACCTACTGGCTCTATCCGAACACCCAGGCGTGGGGCCGGAACGGACAGATCGCGAAGTCGGATCGTCCCGACGGACCTTTCACCGTCTGCAACTGGACCGACGGCAGGCCGCGCGAGTGCTACGGCATTCTTCGTTTTGACCCCGCGGTCTTCACTGATGACGACGGGCGCGTCTATGGCTACTGGGGATTTCAGGAATCCTACGGCGCGGAACTCGATCCGAAGACGATGTGCACGGTGAAGCCAGGAACGGAGATCGTGAAGGACATGGTCTCGAACAAGAATCAGCCGGGCGTCTTCCGTTTTTTCGAGGCGTCGTCGATGCGGAAGATCAAGGACAAGTACGTTTTCATCTACAGCCGCTGGACGGCGAAGGGAGATCACGGTCTTGGCGAGACCAACTACACGCTCGCGTATGCTTACTCGGCGAGTCCGCTCGGCCCGTTCACCTACGGCGGCACGCTGATCGACGGCCGTGCCCGCGAGACGCGCCCGGACGGCAGCGTCGTCCATACCGCGACGCCGAGCGGCAACACCCACGGTTCACTGTGCGAAATCAACGGAAAGTGGTGGGTGTTCTACCACCGACAGTCCGGCGACAATGAGTTTTCGCGTCAGGCGATGGTCGCGCCGGTCGAGGTCTCGGTCGAAGAAGGGAAGGACGGCAGGGTCGTCATCACCGAAGGCGAGTACAATTCGGAGGGTTTCGAGATCGGCGGACTTGATCCGTTCGAGGTTCATGCGGCGGGCATCGCGTGTTACTACACGGGGGCGCGGCCGTCGCGGCAGAGCTATCCGGTCGTTTATTATCCGGGCCCGTATTTCCGTCCGTTCCGCGGCGATTTCTACGAGAAGAAAGATCCGTACGCCGAGGACATCAACCGGAGTGATGCCATTCACATCACTTCCGGCTCGACGCTTGGCTACAAGTACTTCAACTTCGACGCGTTCAACGGACGCGACACCACGGAACTCGAATTCAAGTATCTGCCGCAGGGGATCGAGGGCGGAATTGAAATCTGGACGAAGCGTCCGAACGCTGCGGAAGGCGGGGTGAAGCTCGGCGAGGCGACGATCGCCGCGGATCGCGACGAGAAGGAAAAGACGCTGAGCGTGAAGCTTGCGGGCCTCAAGCCGCTCGCCGGCAAGGTCGCGGTCTTTTTCAATTTCTCTTCGCAGGTTTCGGATGTTTCGATCTGCGAGCTTAAGAATTTCAAGTTCAAATGATGCGATTGTGAAAAACACGGCGAAATGCAGGTGAACAACACTGACAAATGAACCGTTTCTACCCATTCGGGCGAGTGACGGGCGAAGTTTTTCGGTGCTATAATCGGGGCATGAAAATTGCATGCTTTTTTATGGCCATGGTGTCCGCCGGCGCGGCGCTCGCGGACATCGAGTGGGAAAAGACTCCAAACGGCATCAAGTTCGCGGACGGCGAACTTAAGCGCGAGCTCTCGTTCTACGGCGAGAATGCGTTGCGGGTCAAGAGCGATCTCGGAGCGGACTACTGGCGGCATACGTCGCTCGCCGTCGTCGCGAAGGCGGGCGGCGCGAAGTTCGAGGTGAAGGAGAACGGCGAGACGGTCGATCTCGTCGGCGCGGAATTCACCGCGCGCGTCTCGAAGAAGGACGGCTCGATCGTCTTTCTCGCCGCAGACGGCAAGACGCTTCTCAAGGAACCGTCGAAGCCCGTCGAGTTGAAGAAGGTCGAAATCGACGGCGAAGCGACCTACGAAGTGACCCAGCGGTGGCTCCCGGCCGATGGCGAAGGACTTTACGGACTCGGACAGAATTCCTGCTGGAAGTTCAACATGCGCGGCGAAAAGGTCCGGATCGTTCAGACGAACGTCCCCGCATTCTCGCCGGTGTTCACGAGTTCGAAGGGCTGGATGATCCTCTGGGATGTCTATTCCCAATCGACCTTCCACGATACGAAGGACGGACTCTCGCTCTGGAGCGAATCGGCGCCCGGCGGCAGCGATTACTACTTCTGCTACGGTGCGGACAAGGACGCGAAATTCGCCGCGTACCGCCATCTGACCGGCGCGGCGACGATGTTCCCGAAGGCGGCGCTCGGCTACTTCCAGTCGAAGGAACGCTATAAATCGCAGCAGGAGCTGATCGACATTGTCTCGAGGTTCCGCGAGGTACACTATCCGATCGACTTCATCGTCCAGGACTGGCAGTACTGGGATCCGGCGCACGAGCACTGGAACGCGATGGTGTGGGATTCTAAGCGCTATCCCGATCCGAAGGCGCTCTGCGACACGCTGCACAACGATCTTCACGTGAAACTCATGAACTCGATCTGGCCCGATGTCGGTGACGACACCGAGGTCGCGCGCGAACTCGATCGCTACGGACTCAGATTCATCAAGTCGAAGGACGGCGAGAACATGGGCCACTGGATCTCGAAGGGCAACTCCCATGTCTACGACGCGTATTCCGCGAAGGGCCGCGAGATATACTTCAAGCACCTGAAGGCGGGGCTTCTTGATGTCGGCGTAGATGCGATGTGGATGGACGGCTCGGAGCAGGAGACGCACGACGCCTGCCACGGCGCGGACGCGATGGCGGAGAACATCAAGAAGTGCGGCCGCAACGAGATGGGCGACGCGACGCGCTACCTCAACACTTACGGCCTTGTCACCGTGAAGGGCAACTACGAGGGGCAGCGCGCGACCTCCAACAAGCGCACCTTCACGCTCACGCGCTCGGCGTGGGCGGGCATGCAGCGCTACGCGGCGATTCCGTGGAGTGGCGACACCGGCGCGAGCTGGAACCGGCTGAAGGAAGAAGTAGCCGCGGGCCTCGAGGCGTCGATGTCGGGCCTCGCTTACTGGACTCAGGACACGGGCGGATTCTTCTGCGGCTCGATGGCGAAGAATATGACGAATCCGCAGTATCTCGAACTGCTTGCGCGGTGGAACCAGTTCGCGATTTTCAATCCGGTCTACCGCTGGCATTCTGCGGGCATGGCGAAGGAGCCGTGGCTCGTGAAGGATACCTTCCCGGATTGCTACGAATCGTACAAGACCGCGGCGGAACTCCGCTACCGGCTGATGCCGTACATGTACGCGCTAATGCGCGAGACGCACGAGACCGGAAAGCCGATGACGCGTCCGGTGGTACTCGATTATCCCGAGACCGCGAATGCGGTCGACCGCTACGACGCGCTTACATTCGGTCCGTCGCTCTTCACGCAGATCATACTCGAGCCGTGGAAGTACGGACGCGCCGCGACCAAGGCGGCGCTCGTCCCCGGTTCGTGGCTCACCACGGCGGATGGGAAGCCCGGCTTCAAGATCGAATATTTCAAGGGCGAGAAGCTCGACGAGAAGGTTTCAGAGCAGATCGACGGCGTCGTCAACTACACCTGGCCGGGTCCGCCGCTCATCGAGTGGCCGAAGGGACTTGACGGCTCAGACCATTTTTCCGCGCGGCTTACGGGACGCATCACCTTCCCGAAGGCGGGTACGTGGGAAGTCGGTCTCGCGGGCGACGACGGTTTCGCGCTTTTCATGGACGGAAAGGAAGTGCTGCGCGACTGGGATTACGCCGCGGAGCGTCCGGTGGTCGTCAAGTGCGAGGTGAAGGCGGACGAACTCGTCCATGATTTCCGGATCGACTATTTCAACGGCACGCTCGCGCGTTCGCTTAAGTTCCTGATGCGCACGCCCGAGCAGGTGAACGAGGACCTTTCGACCGAGAGCGTCGTCAAGGTCGCGCTCCCGAAGGGTGCCGACTGGTATGACTTCTGGACCGGCAAGGCGCGAAAGTCGGGCGAGACGGTCGTCGAGCCGCTTACGCTCGAGCGCTTCCCGCTCTATGTGAAGGCGGGCTCGATCCTGCCGCTCGGCCCGAAGATCGAGTGGGCGACCGAAGAGTCCGGCGAGCCGACCGAGCTGCGCGTCTACGCGGGCGCGGACGCCGCGTTCGCGCTTTACGAGGATGACAACGAGACCTACGATTACGAGAAGGGCGCGTTCGCCAAGATTCCGCTGAAGTGGAATGACAAGGCGCGCACGCTCGTGATCGGCGCGGCCGAGGGCGGCTTCCCGGGCTTCAAAGCTGATCGCGTCTACGAGGTGACGCTCGTCACCCCGAACGGCACGGAGTCGAAGACCGTCAACTGGAGCGGCCGCAAGGTCGATGTGAGGTTCTGAATGCAGATTTACATGAATAAAAAATTGATATTGGCGGGCGGTGCCTTGATGGCGGCCGCGGCGGTTGCCGGTGATTTTCACGATTTCGCGAAGACGCCGCCGCGCGGATGGAACAGCTGGGATATCTACGGGACGACCGTGACCGAAGCGCAGACGAAGACGCAGGCCGACGCGCAGGCGAAGTATCTTCTCCCGAGCGGCTATGAATACTGCACCGTCGACATCCAGTGGTACGAGCCGAACGCCGAGGGACATGTCTACAAGGAAGGCGCCCCGCTCGCGATGGATGAATACTCGCGGCTTTTACCCGCGCCGAACCGTTTCCCGTCCGCCGCGGAAGGCAAGGGCTTCAAGCCGCTCGCCGACTACGTGCACGCGAAGGGGCTTAAATTCGGCATCCACTACATGCGCGGCATTCCGCGGCAGGCCGTGCGCCTGAACTCGGCGATTCTCGGTACGCCCTATCACGCCGCCGATATCGCGCTCACGAACAACACCTGCTGCTGGAATCCGGATATGTTCGGCGTCGATATGAAAAAGCCCGGGGCCGAGGCGTATTACGATTCGCTCGTCGCGCAGTGGGCGGACTGGGGCGTCGATCTCGTGAAGGTCGACGACATCGCGCGTCCGTACGACGAAGTGCAGATTCTCGAGATCGAAGCACTTCGCAAGGCGATCGACAAGACGGGCCGCGCGATCGTTCTTTCGCTCTCGCCGGGCGAGACGCCGGTCGCGCGGGGCACGCATGTGAATACCCATGCGAACATGTGGCGCGTCTCCGACGATTTCTGGGACAACTGGAAATCGCTCAAGAGTCAGTTCCGCCGGCTCCACAATTGGGAGCTGTATCGCGTCACCGGTTCGTGGCCGGACGCGGATATGCTGCCGTTCGGCGTGGTTGCATTTAGCCGCAAGTGCCGCTTCACGCGCGACGAGCAGCTCACCTGCATGTCGCTCTGGTGCATCGCGCGGTCGCCGCTCATCTTCGGCGGCGACATGACGAAGCTCGACGATTTCACGCTGAAGCTCCTGACCAATCCGGAGATCCTCGCAATCAATACCGCGAGCGAGAATAACCGCGAACTCAGGCGCGACGGCGACCGAATCGTCTGGGCCGCCGACGTGCCCGGTTCGGGCGACAAGTACCTTGCGCTCTTCAATGCGTCCGATGAAGAAAGTGAAATCGCCGTCGATCTCAAGTCGCTTGGCTTCGACGGCGCGGTGAAGGTGCGCGATCTCTGGGATCGCCGCGACGAGGGCGCCGTGACGGGCGAGCTCAAACGCACGGTGCGTCCCCACGCCTGCATGGTCTATCGTCTCGCTCCGTGAATTGTCGCCCGCCCCCGTGCATTGCCCGTTCGGGCGATTGAGCGGCCGGGGGCGGAGATGATAAAATCGCGCCATGAATAAAAATAATCTTCTGGCCTTGGCGATTGTCGGCATCTCGTTCGGGGCTTCGGCGGTTACCGTCGAAGTCGCGCCGGGCGAAAGCGAAGCGGTGAAAATCGCCGCGGAGAATCTGCGGCGGGATATTGCGAAGGTGTGTCCCGGTCATGCGAAGGATACTCGGCGGATCGTCGTCAAGACGACCGGCAAAGGCGGGTGGGAGTCGAGTGTAAGAACTTACAAAAACGGTGTCTGGACGATCGAAGGCGCCGACCGGCGCGGAACCGTATACGGAATTTACGCGGTCTCCGAGGAAATCGGTGTTTCGCCGTTTTATTTCTGGGACGACATTCCTGTCGGAAGTGAAAAAGGAAAAAGTAAAAGTGAAAAGGGCGATAGAATAAAGCTGAGCGAGAAGACGGTGAAGCTCGAAACGCCGGCGGTGAAGTACCGCGGCATTTTCATCAATGACGAGGACTGGTGCCTGAGGGAATGGGCGAAGAAGACGTTCGAGAAAGATGGCTCGAAGTCGATCGGCGTCAAGACCTACGAAAAGGTCTACGAGATGATGCTCCGCGCGCGGCTCAATCTTATCTGGCCCGCGATGCATCCGGGCGGATACGAATTCGTGGCGCGTTCGGAGAATCTCGAGCTTGCGGATCGGATGGGTATCGTCGTCGGCACTTCGCACTGCGAGCCGATGCTCCGCAACAACGTCTACTGGAACAAGAAGACGCAGGGCGAATGGAACTACGCGACCAACAAGGCGGAGATCGACAGATACTGGCAGTGGTCCGTCGACAATTATTCGAAGTACGAGATTCTCTGGACGATCGGCATCCGCGGCACCCATGACGCCCCGATGTCCGGCGGCAACTCGATGGACGACAAGAAAGCCCTCATGGGCGAAGTCTTCTCGACCCAGCTCTCAAAGCTTGATCAAGCGAATCGACAAATCGGCGAATCGACAAATCGACGAATCGACGAATCGACGAATCGAAAAATTCTCCCCACTCTCTTCATCCCCTACAAGGAAGTCCTGCCGATTTACGACGCGGGACTGAAGGTTCCGGACGGCGCGACGATCATGTGGGTCGACGACAACTTCGGCTACATCCGGCGGCTCGGCGGACCCGCCGCGGCGGATCATCCGGGCGGAATGTACTGGCACGTCTCGTACTTCGGAGGACCTCACTCGTACACTCACGTCGCGACTACCTCTCCCGGCTTCATGTGGTACGAACTCGGCGCGAAGTGTCTCGCGAACAACGCGAAGGAAGTGTGGATGCTCAATGTCGGCGACGTGAAGCCCGCGGACATCCAGATCGCGGCGTTCGCCGACATCGCGTGGAACGGCGAGAAGACGGATAATGACTTTCAGAAGAAGTTTCTCGTAAAGTGGGCGCGTGCGTTCCTCGGGCCCGGTCAGGAGAAACTCGTCGGACGGGTGGTCCGTCACATGGACAACTACTATCGCCTCGGGACGATCCGCAAGCCCGAGCTGATGGCGAAGCAGTGGGTCGAAAAGCTCTCGCCGTCCGAGAAGGCGAAACTCACGGCGGAATATCTCGCGATGGAGAAGGAGGACTACGCGATCGAGGCGGCGCTCAAGCCGGAGTGGCGCGAGCCGTGGTATTCGGCGTTCGGCTATCAGGCGCGGTTCATGGCGCGGAGCGGATGCTATTTTCTCTCGGACGACATCTTCGCCGAATCGGGCAGGGAGCGCGTCCAGAAGGAGATCCGCGAACTCGACCATCGTTTCGATACGATGCTCGGCGGCAAGTGGGCGCATTTCTGGTACGACACATTCCCCGCGCGGAGCTGGGACAACACGGTGAACGGCTGGGCGGCGCAGATGCAGTGGCCGTGGAAGGAGCCGGAAAAGCCGCGGTATTATCAGGCGACAGCGGGTGCCGAAGGGACGGAGTCCCTCGCGTGGGTCGACGCCGCGAAGCCGGTCGCGGCGAAAGACGCCGCGGACGGCGGCTGGCGCGCGGTGCGCGGACTTGGCGTATCGAATACCGCGATGGCGCTGCTGCCGGTGAAGGACGGCGCGGCGAAAGGCGCGACACTCGAATACGATCTCGAATGGAAGGGCGAGGAAGGCGCGAAAGGTGAGCTGATTCTGCAATTTCTGCCCGATTACCGGCTTTATCCGGGATTGAAGCTCCGGGTCGAGGTCGAGATCAACGGACGCGACCGTCAGATTGTAGAAGTGCCGTATTCCGACGGATGGATGGATGAGAACAGCCGCGGACGCGACATGGCGGTGCAGGACAACCTCGTCCGCAAGTTCGTTCCCACCGATGCGCTTCATCGCGGCGTCAACCGCGTGAAGGTGATCGCGCTCGACGCGGGCGTAGTCCTTGACCGCCTCGCGGTGCGGTAAAGGTGAAACTTTATGAAATCGTTGTATGATGGAAAGCGATATTCCTGTATGAGCGCATTGAAATTTGCGGCAACGCGTTAGTTTCAAGCGTTCCTGATTTCGTGTCCGGTTTTATGATAGGTTAACACTTTCTTCTTGAAGCCAAGGAAGAAAG
>R26__coassemble_275_pt1 | contig 34355 bp, 28 predicted proteins | sample R26__metabat2_high_PE_025 | metagenome-assembled genome bin R26 | reverse complement strand
CGGGGACTGTCCCCGATTCGTCGATTCGTCGATTCGTCGATTCGTCGATTCCGACGGGGACTGTCCCCGATTCTAGGCACCAGGCACCAAGCACTTTGATCTGCGGGTCGCTCTTTCTCGCGGGCGATGCACTCGTCGAACTCGGGGCCTGTCCCTGGGAAACGGACCGGCGCGACGCTTCCGAACTCTTGAGAAAACCGTGAAAACAGGGCTCGGAAGATTGTCAAGGTCTTCCGCGCCCTTGTTTTTATTGAGTTTTTTCGATTTTCCCCCTTGCGCGCCCCTGATTTTATTGGTATAGTATGAGCAAAATCGTTCGGGAATTCCCTCGGGCGAGCAAAAAGGATCAATAGAAATGGCCAAGAAAGAAGTCGTTCCTACCACCAAGAGTGGCATCATGACCGCGCTCGCCGAAGCCGCGGGCATCAACAAGAAGCAGGCGCTCGCCGTCTACGAGAAGCTCGTCGACATCGCGATCAAGGGCGCGAAGCAGGAAGAGAAGGGCCTTATGCTTCCCGCTATCGGCAAGGTCAAGCTCGTCAAGCGTCCCGCCCGCACCGGCCGCAATCCCGCCACCGGCGAGACGATCAAGATCAAGGCGAAGAAGGTCGTCAAGATCGTCGCGTGCAAGGCGTTCAAGGACGCGATTCTTCTCGCGAAGTAAGTTTGCTTAAAGCCTGCGAATAAAAAAAGACCGCGCGGTGAAAACCGCGCGATCTTTTTTATTGTGGAAATCGGTTTCGGTCTTACTTGACCTCGACGACCGAGTTGAACGTACCCTGGTCGTTCGCGACCGAGTTGACGTTCTCCGGATCGGCGCACCAGGTGCCGTCGATGACGAACTTGTACTGGTAGGTGCCCGGACGGAGCTTGAGCGTGATCGTGTAGATTCCCTTGCGGGCCTTGTAAGCCATTTCCTTGGCGGTCGGGTCCCAGCCGTTGAATTCGCCGGCGATGAACACCTTCTTGCCGCGTTCCGCGTGAATCGTGAACGTGACTTCCTTCTTTTCGATTCTGGCGGCCTTGGGGGCGGCTTCGACTTCGGCCTTCTTGACGACGACCTTATCGGCGGCCGCAGGCTTCCTGCAGGTCTTGACTCTCATTTTTTTGATCCTTACTAGTGTGTATTTTGTTTTCTCGTCCGCAAACTTTCTTCTCAGCAGCGAACGGGCGTATATTTTCGCACATTTTTTTCAAATGTCAAGTTTCAGCGAGGCGATTTTTGGTATAATCTCCTGCGTGAATACAAATATCAAAGAAAGGGCGGCTACGATCTCGATCGTTTTTGCGGTTGTCGCGATTCTCGTCGGCGGCATCGTATCCGCCTGGCCGGGGTGGCAGCGTCGCGCCCTCTATCAGAAGCAGTCTAATGAACTCGCGGCGGAAATCGAGGCCAAGAAACGCGAGATTTCCGATATCTCCGAGAACATCCGGCGCTTCAAGAGCGACCGCGAATTCGTCGAGTCGATCGCGCGGCAAAATCGCCGCGTCTTCCCGGGCGAGCTCGTATTCATCTTCGACAAGCAGTGATAAATCATGAAAGCGAAAACCTTCATCGACCAGGTCGAGGTCATCGTCCGGTCCGGTCGCGGCGGCGACGGTTCGATGTCGATGCGCCGCGAGGCGCTCGTTGAATTCGGCGGTCCCGACGGCGGCGACGGCGGACGCGGCGGCGACGTCGTCTTCAAGGCGTCGGAACATATCAATTCGCTCCTTGCGCTCTACTACGACCCGAAGTGCTACGCCCAGGACGGCGCGCCCGGCCAGGGCCAGAAGATGTATGGCAAGCGCGGGAAGGACCTCGTCGTCCCCGTTCCGCTCGGTACGGAAGTCTACGACGTCGACACGGGTCTTCTCGTCGCCGACATCACCGAGCCCGGTCAGAGCGTCGTTGTCGCGAAGGGCGGCGCGGGCGGCTTCGGCAACGTCCACTTTAAGTCGTCCGTCAACCAGGCGCCGACCGAGCACACGCCCGGCGGTGAGCCGGAGGAAAAGCGACTCCGCCTCGAATTGAAGACGATCGCCGACGCCGGGCTTCTCGGCTTCCCGAACGCGGGCAAGAGCTCGCTTCTTTCCGCGCTCAGCTCGGCGACGCCGAAGATCGCGAGCTATCCTTTCACGACGCTCAACCCGATGGTCGGAACGATCGTCTACGATGATTTCGCGAAAATCGCGATGGCCGACGTCCCGGGGATCATCGAGGGCGCGGCGAAGGGCGTGGGGCTCGGTCTCGCGTTCTTGAAGCATCTCGAACGCTCGAAAGTTCTCGTCTACGTGATCGACATGGCGGGAACCGACAATCGCGAGCCGTGGAACGACTACAAGGTCCTCAAGAAGGAAATCGACGAATACTCGGCGGAGCTCGCGGGGCGTCCGGCGCTCGTTGTCGCGAACAAGCTCGACACGGACGCGGCGAAGGAGAATCTCGCGAGGTTCATTGAAGAGACGGGCGTAAATCCGATTGCAATTTCGTGCACGACCCGCGAAGGCCTCGATGTCTTCAAGGATGAACTCCGGAAAATCGTGAACCCGAAGACGAAATTCCACCACACCCACGCCGAAGCGCCCGACCTTTCGCTGATGCCCGATACGACCGGCGAGGAAATCCCCGTCGACGCGCTTCAGTTCGCGACCTTCCTGAAACTCGAGAAGCCGAAAGCGAAGAGCCATCCGAGCAGAGGAAACATACATTAAGAGATAAGAGATAAGAGATAAGAGATAAGAGAGTAGATGAGAAGTTGAGGAGAGAAAATGAAGAAGTGGAATGTGAAGCTGGTGAGGGAGGCGAAGGGAAAGACGAAGCTCGGGTGCGTCACCGCGTATGACGCGGCGTTCGCGCGGCTTGCCGACGAGGCGGGCGTACCGATCGTGCTCGTCGGCGATTCGATGGGGAACAACGTCCTCGGGTACGCGAACACGCTCAATGTCGAGCTCGCGGACACGATTCGCGCGGTCGGCGCCGTCGCGCGCGGCGTGAAGGACGCGATGGTTGTCGGCGATATGCCTTTCGGAAGCTATGGCGCGAGCGAGGACGAGGCGATCGCAAACGCGGTCAAAGTTGTGAAGGCGGGCGCGGACGCGATCAAACTCGAAGGCGCGACGCCGGAAATTCTCTCGCTTATCCGCCGGCTCGTCTCGATCGGGATTCCCGTTCTCGCCCATGTCGGAATGCAGCCGCAGTCGGTGAACGTCTACGGCGGCTTTCGCAAACAGGGCAAGTCGCGCGAGGCGGCGGACCGCGTGCTCGCGGACGCGCTCGCGGTCGAAAAGGCGGGCGCTTTCGCGGTTACGCTCGAATGCATCCCCGCCGAACTCGCGGCGGAAATCACCGCCGCCTGCCGGATCCCGACGATCGGCATCGGCGCGGGGCCCGTCTGCGACGCCCAGTGGCTCGTGATGCACGATCTTCTCGGGCTCAACGAATCGGTTCCGCCGTTCGTGAAGAAATACGCCGATCTCGCGGGCGTCGTCCGCGGCGCGTTCGGCGCGTACATCAGTGAAGTCGCGGCGGGTACATTCCCCGCCTGAGTTCGAGTATGACGAAAACCGCGATCGCGATCGAAGGCGCGCTCCCGAAGTCGATCGGGCTTTCGCGCGCGGATCTTAAAACCGTCGCGGCGTTCTTCGCCGCGAAGTCGTCCGCGCGCATCGGCGTACCTTTCCGCGAGGTGACGGTCATCCTTCAGAACGACGCGGAAAGCGACGAAGTCCATCGCGGCATAATGAACGTCGAGGGCGCGACCGACGTGATCACCCAGGGCTACGAGGCGATGCCGCCCGAGCCGGAGGGAATTTACGGCGAACTCTACGTGAACATCGATCAGGCGTTCCGCGCCGCGCCGAAGCGCCGCGGCTGGTCTGCCGCGAAGGAGCTTCTTCTTTACGTCGCGCACGGGATGGATCACCTCTCCGGAGCCGACGACCACGCGCCCGAGGATTACGACCGCATGCGCGCGCGCGAGCTGAGGTGGCTCCGCGATTTCGCGAACGCTTCGAAATGATGAATTTTCTGCTCCTCGCCTCGCTCGTAACCAACCTGACCGGCGTCGTCACGTTCGCGCGCGAGCCGTTCCCGTTCGTTTTCCTCGACGACCCGGCGGGGACGCACTGGCGCGTTGCCCGCGATTCCGGCGAGCGGATCGAAGCCGCTCCCGGCGACATGGTCTCGATCTTCGGTGAACGCGAGGAGTCGGTCAAGCACCGGATCGCGGCCGCGCGGATCGAGAAAAGCGGAGTGGCATCGCCGCCCGAGCCGCGCGAGGCGACGATCGACGAGATCTTCGAGGCGGTCCTCCCTTACGGCGATACTCCCTGGTACGGCGGCGTGATCCGCGCCGAAGGGCTCCTCCGCGACATCAACCGCCGCCAGACCTCGACCCAGCTCCTCGTCGGCGAAGGCGAGAGGAACCTTCAGGTCGAAATCCCGGTCGCGCTTGAAGAAGCGCTCCCCGCCGAACTCGCGCTCGGCGCGCGGGTCGAGGTGACGGGCGTACTCGTCTACACTTCGATCGAGAACTATGAGGAACAACGCTTCGCGCGCGTCGAGAACATCGAGCTTCTTCCGCTTGAACCCTCGAGCGTCCGCGTCATCCGCCGGGCGCCGTTCTGGACCGCGCGGCGGCTCGTCCTCGCGCTCGAGGCGCTCGCGTTCTTCGCCTTCGTCGCCTTTCTCTGGGCGGTCACTCTCCGTCGGGTCGTCGCGCGCCGGACGCGCGAACTCGCCGAGTCGATCCGCGAGCGCGAGACGACGCGGATCGAGGCGGACGCGGCGCGGCGCGAGCGGCTGCGCCTCGCCGCCGATCTCCACGACGGTTTCCAGCAGTATCTCGCCGGCGCGATGTTCCGGCTCAAGGCGGCGCTCAACTACCTCCCGAAGACCGAGACGAAAAGCCGCGATCAGCTCGAGAAGGTCCGCGAGGCGCTGCAGCACACCCAGAGCGGTCTTCGCTCGACGCTGTGGGCGATGAACGAGGAATCGGAAGGCCCCGAGTCGCTTCTCGCGCTTTTCGCATTCGCCGCTCGGCGGCTGCCGCAGTGGGAAGGGCGGGTCGCGATCGAAAGCCGCGGCGAGGAGCGGACGATCGCGCGCAAAAGCGCGGGAACGCTCCTCTTGATTCTGCAGGAGGCGGTCGGGAACGCCCTCCGCCACGGCGAAGCGCGTCATATTCGCGTGAGGCTGACTTTCGGCGCGACGCATTTTCGGCTCGGCGTCGAGGACGACGGCCGCGGTTTCGACGCGAAGGCGGCGCGCGCGGCGCGCGGTCACTACGGACTCGAGTCGATGGCCCGTCGCACGGCGGATCTCGGCGGCAGATGGCGGATGGTCTCGCGCCCCGGCGAGGGTACGACGGTCGCCTTCGCTTTTCCGTACGGTTCATGAATTTGATATAATTTATCGAAACGAAAAATCAATCAGGAGAAAAATGGAAATCGTCTGTCTCGACCTCGAGGGTGTACTCGTACCTGAAATCTGGATCGCGTTCGCGGAGGCTACCGGCATCCCCGAATTCCGCCGCACGACGCGTGACGAGCCCGACTACGACAAGCTCATGCATTACCGCATCGACCTTATGGACAAGCACGGGCTCAAGCTCCCCCAGGTCCAGGACGTGATCGGCTCGATCCGCCCGCTGATCGGCGCGGAAGAGTTTCTCGAGCGCCTCCGCGAGCGCACCCAGGTCCTCATCCTTTCCGATACCTTCGACCAGTTCGGCCGCCCGCTCATGAAAAAGCTCAACTGGCCGACCCTCTTCTGCAACTCGCTCACGGTTGACGAGACTGGGCGCATCTCGGGCTACAAGCTCCGCTGCCCCCAGACGAAGCTCACGACCGTGAAGGCGCTGCAGGCATGCGGCTACGACACGATCGCGGCGGGCGACAGCTACAACGACCTCGGAATGCTCAAGGCGTCGAAGGCCGGGTTCCTCTTCCGCTCGACCGAGCAGATCAAGAAGGACAACCCCGACATCCCCGCGTTCGAGACCTACGACGATTTCCTCGCGGCGATTCTCGCGAATCTCGGTTAACCGATGCTCGGCTCGGTCTTACTCGCGCTTTCAATCGCGTTCCCGGCGGAAGGCCAGCGCCTCCCGCCGATCGATCACGCCTACGTGATCGGCGCTGCGCCGATCGGAACGACGAACGTCACGATCGCCGGGAAATCGGTCGACGTCTACCGCTCCGGCGCCTGGGCGACGCTCGTCGACGTGACCGAGGGCTCGAACACGATCGCCGTCGTCTGCGGCGATGTTTCGACGAACCGCACTTTCCTCGTCGAGAAAAAGCGCGCGCCGAAGCCGCTCGCGCCCGGCGAGAAACCGCCGCCGCCGAAAGAATGGAAGAAACTCGATTACGCGGGCGACGAACCTAAACCGCATCCGGCCGGCAGGGCGCCCGGCGAGGTTACGGTCGTCGTCGACCCCGGTCACGGAGGAACCGACACGGGCGCGATCTCGCCCCACGGGCTTTACGAGAAGAACGCGAATCTCCTCGCCGCGAAGGCCGTCCGCGACGCGCTCGCCGCGCGCGGCTACCGCGTTTTGATGACGCGTGAACACGACGAAGCGCTCGTTCTCACCGAACGCCCGCGCCTCGCCCACACGGAGAATGCGGACGCGTTCATCTCGATCCACCACAACGCGCCAGCGGCCGACAAGGACCCCTCGTCGATCCGCTATATGTCCGTCTACTCGTGGAATCCGCTCGGGCTCGCGCTTTCGGACGCGATCGCCGCGCGGCTCGGCGCCGCGGTCGAAGGCGAGATTCCCTCGAAGGGCTCGCTCCACGCGAACTTCGCGGTGACGCGCAACCCGGAAATCCCGAGCTGTCTCGTCGAACTCGACTTCATCACCTCTCCCGCCGGCGAGGAGGCGATCTTCTCCCCCGACCGCCGGAAGAAACTCGCCGAGGCGATCGCGGACGGCTTCGCCGACTGGTGCGCGAAGGAGCGCTGATGCATCCCGAACTCCTGAATCTCGGACCTCTTTCGATCAAGACCTACGGCGCGTGCATGGCCGCGGGTTTCGCGATTTGCTGGTGGCTCATAGAAAAGCTCTCGGGGCGCAAAGATCTCGGAAATCTTCTCGTCGCGCTGATGATTTCCGGTGTCGTCGGAAGCCGTATCGCCTACGTGATCGAGAACTGGAATTCCCAGTTCGCCGGGAATCCCGTTCAGGTTCTTCGGATCTGGGAAGGCGGGCTCGTTTTCTACGGCGGGCTCATTCTCGCAATCGTCACTTATTTCATCTGGTGCCGTTTCGCGAAACTCTCCGCGCTCGCGACGGCCGATCTTCTCTGCGCCGTCCTGCCGCTCGGCCACGCCTTCGGGCGGATCGGCTGCTTTTTCTACGGCTGCTGCTACGGAAAGCTCTCCTCGTCGCCGCTAGCGGTTTCATTCCCGGTCCACTCGCCCGCGTGGTACGAGCAGCTTCACGCTGGGCTTATCACGACCGACGCGAAAGGGTCGCTCCCGGTCCTTCCGACCGAGCTTTTCGAGGCGGGCGCGCTCCTCGCGCTTTTCGCGGTCGTCGTCACCGTCTACGTGAAATTCAGTCGCGGACGGACCGGGATCGTCGCGGGAACGTACCTCGCCCTTTACGCGCTGATCCGCTTCGGTCTCGAATATCTCCGCGGCGATCCGCGCGCGGCGGTCGGGCCGCTTTCGATCGGCCAGACGATTTCGCTCGGAATCTTCCTCGCCGGCGCGGCTTTCATCGCGTTCGCGTTCACTCGCAGGGAGCCCCCAGAGTGAAAAGTGAACTTTATCCGCTCGTCTTCGAACCCGACATCCACCCGACGCGCTGGGGCGTCGAGCGCTGGCTCGTCTCCGCTCACGAATTCGCTCCGAGCGTGATCGCGAACGGACCGCTCCGGGGAAATTCTCTTCGCGAGGTGATGCCGGACCTGAAGGTTCTTGTCAAGGTTCTTGATGTGAAGCATCGTCTGAGCCTTCAGGTCCACCCGAACGAGTCGAACGCCGCCGCGACCGGCGGCGAGCCGAAGACGGAACTCTGGCATGTACTTCAGAGCGAGAAGGGCGCCTCGATCATCGCCGGCTTCCGTGCACGCGTCAACGAGTCGAAACTTCTCCGCGCGCTTGCGACGGAGACGGTAGAGAAAATCGTCCGCAGCCACCGCGTCGCCGCGGGCGAGACCTGTTTCATCCCGGGCGGGCTCGTCCACGCGCTCGGCGGCGGGCTCAAGGTCTTCGAAGTCCAGCAGTCGTCGAATTCTACTTACCGGCTCTACGACTGGGGGCTCGTCGGCGCCGACGGCAGGCCGCGTCCGCTTCATGTCGCCGAATCGCTGAAGACGCTCGACTACTCGCTCGAGCTCGGTCGCGTCGAGAACGGCGCGTTCGAGTGCCCGGCGTTCGCGTTCCGCGAGTTCCCGCATTCGGAATCGGGCGCGTTCGAACCGATCGCCCGCCATCGGATCTACTTCGTGAAGGGCGGCACGTTCGTCATCGAGTCGCCGCGGCTCGATCGATCGTTCGTCCTCGTTCATGACAGCGCCTTCCTGCTCCCCGCCGGAATCGGCGCGACTTACAGCTCGATCCGCGGCGCAGGCGAACTCATCGAGGTGACGGCGCCGTGAACCTTTTCCGCGTCATCCTCGTCATCGCGACGCTCGTTCTCGCGGCCGTTCTCGCGACGCCGCCAGGGCGGCTCCCGCTCGCGCTCCGCGGCCTCGCGAAGATGATGCGCCGCGATAACGGACTTCCTTCGCCCGCGCCCGACGCGCGCGCATCTACCGCGCGGCGGCTCGCGGCATTCGTCCTCGTGCTCGTCGCGGCCGTCCTCGCGCTCGCGAAATTCTGATTGCGATGAAGGCGCGGGATCTATCGATGTTTCTGATCGCGGCCGCGCTCGCGTTCGCCGGCGGTACCGTCGACGCCGGGAAACTCTCCGCGCCGCTCAAGTCGAGCATTGACGGATGGACCCGCGGCGGTCGCGGCGGCGCGGTGGAAACGAACGATGCCTTTACGCTCACGATCGTTCCCGAAGCCGGCGAAGACGTTTTCGCGCTCGCATCCGATATCGAGGCCGCCGGCGGCGAGGTGACGGCGATCGTCGGCCTGCGTGACGGTTTCCCGCGGCTTCGGGTCAAGGCGATCGAGGCGGACGGCGTTCGCGCGCTCGCGGAAATCTCCGGCGCGAAATGGCTCGAAACCTACGAGCGACCACGCCTTTTTAATAACGTCGCCGTTTCGAATACGCTCATGAACGTCGACGCCGTCCGGCCCGGCGGCGAGCGCAGTCTCGTCCTCACCGGTTCAGGGCAGGTGATCACGACATCCGACAGCGGCATCGATACCGGCGACCTTGCGACGATGCACGCCGACCTCGCGCCGAACGTCCTCGGTTTCGCGGGGGTGTACGACGGAACGCAGTACGCGAATTACATTTACACCTACGATAATACCGGGCACGGTACCCATACCGCAGGTTCGCTTGTCGGAACCGGCGAGTGTTCGGACGGCGAAATCAAGGGCGTAGCCTGCGGGGCGAAACTCTGGGCGTGGTTCTGCGGCGGCAAGGACGGTTATATGTACATTCCGGAGAATTATACCGATCTCTTCCTTGCGGGCGATTATCTCGGCTCGACGAACGCGTACATTCATTCCGCGAGCTGGGGCGGTTCGACTAACGAATATAATTCCATTTCGCAGGCGATCGATTCCTGGTGCTGGAAGCACCCGGATTTCCTGCCCGTGTTCGCGGTCGGCAATGGCGGCCAGGACAACGCGATCTGCTGCGAGGCCGTCGCGAAGAACACGCTCGCGGTCGGAGCGACGGAAAGCTATCGACCGGATAAGGGCGTCTATGCGGACGATCCCGACGCGCTCGCTTACTTTTCCGCGCGCGGGCCGATGCCCGACGGTCGCATCAAGCCCGATATATGCGCGCCGGGAACTTACATTCTTTCGACCCGTTCTTCGAAATCGACTGCCAATGGCTGGGGTGTCTACGACGATAATTATTACTATAACGGTGGCACTTCGATGGCGACGCCGCTCGTCGCCGGAACGGCCGCGCTCGTCCGCGAATGGCTCGTCGACCGCTGCGGCTGGACGAACCGCGCGCCGAGTTCGGCGCTCATGAAGGCGATCCTGACGGGCGGCGCGACGCGCCTCGGGGAGTCCTTCCCGAACAAGGATTTCGGCTGGGGCCGCGTCAATCTCGCGGGCGCGATCGCGCCGACGAACGGGACTTCGGTCGCGCTTCGAGATTACATTCCTTTCGGCGTGAATATCGAGACGGCGGTCTATCGTTTCACGGTGACGAACACCGCGCCGTTCGACGTTCAGCTCTGCTACGTCGACTATCCCGCCGATCCCGAAGAGGCGGAAGAGAAGGCGCTCGTCATTGATCTCGATCTCGTCGTTTCGAACGAGACGACCGGCGTCGTCTATGCGCCGCGGGACCGGCTCAATAATCTCGAGACGGTGCATATCGATGAAGTGGCGGAAGGCGATGTCGTGAGCGTCTTCGTCGAGACGGCGAACGATGCCGGGTACGCCTCCACTGACGGCGGCGCGGCGGCGCTTTACATCCGCGGCGGATTCGCGGGAGAGGTGAAAGACGATACGGAATACCGCACGCTCACCGTGTCGGCATTCGGCGGCGGCGACTTCTCGGACTTGAAACCGTCGGTCGGCGTCCATCGCTATCCCGTCGGAACCGAAATCACGCTTTCCGCGCCGGAGGAGATCTACACCTGGAGCGATTGGTGGGGGACGGCGTCCGCGAAGTTTCCGTTTATCTGCTATCGCGCCGAGGGACTCGCCGCGAAGGGCGGCTTTGAAACCGAGCTCGCGTTTACGCTCACGAACGATGTTTCGGTAACGTGGTATTATCATGAGATACCGACTCACGTGAAACTGATCGTCGATACCTACGATGATTGTCGCAACCAGCTCATTTCCCCGAATAACGGATCGTGTCTCGCCTACTGGTGCGATTACGACGACCCGGTTTCGGTCGGTACCGGCGGCGACGTCGATTCTCATCTCGCCCAGGTCTATTTCGATTACGATGCGGGCGGCGACAGTAGGACTATCGCGGTCAACACGAATCTCTGTTACTACAACTCCGGAACGATGCAGTGGAAAGAGCGGCGCTACGGCACGATGAAGCTCACCTCGATTTTCGTCTCGGGCTCATCCGGTTACGGCGATTACCTTTTTGACGGCACGACGAACGGCTACCGCGCGGCGCTCGGCCCCGTCACGCTTCCGATGACGGAGATGGCGGTCGTCGATTTCGGCTACTGCGACGATTCGCTCGTCTATTCCGGTACGACGATGCCTTACTGGTACTGGCGAAGGAATTTTTATCTCGCCTATTACTACGGTTATCTCGACCGTTCCGCGGTCATTCCCTCCGGTGACGCGGACGGCGACGGCTTCACGAATCTCGCCGAATACACGGGGAGCGAATGGAACGCGGGCGCGACCGACGAGTGGGACGAGAATTCCTTCCCGTTCCGCTTCACGACGATGACGAATTTTATCGGCGGCGTCAAATCAGATTTCACGATCGAATATAAACTCGATCTTGCTGAGGAGTCGTGGAGGGATTCCGGCCTTTCGATCTCCCGCGACGGAGTGACGAACGCGATCGATCTTTCATCCGTCACGTACACGAATTTCTTCTACCGGGCTAGGTCGGGACTGTGACGAATGGAGCGGAATTCGCCATCCGTTTTTTTTCGGAAAATACCCCCTTGCGCGATGCGGCGTCGATATGGTATACTATCACCCGTTTCCACGAATGGGGAAGTAGCTCAGTTGGTAGAGCATCACGTTCGCAACGTGGGGGTCGAGAGTTCGAATCTCTTCTTCTCCACCATTTCGGGGAACGATGATTTGGTTATTCGGGTGTGGCGCAGTGGTAGCGCAGTTGACTGTTAATCAATTGGTCGCTGGTTCGAATCCAGCCACCCGAGCCAATTTCGGAGAAACCTAGATGATGACCTCGCGGAAGCGAGGTTTTTCTTTTTTACACTATCACTTACCGAGGAACCAAGATGAGCGAAGAGAAGAAGACTCCCCCGGCGGCGCCGAAGACATGCGAGCGCCTTGACGCGGCCTACCGGAAGATGAAGGCCGATCCGAAGCAGGAAAACTACATCGCGATGCTCGAGGCGTTCGAGGCCGATCTCAAGGCGGGCGCCGTCGCGTTCATTCCGATTTCCAAGGACGACGTGGAGACGCTGAAGAAATCCGGGTCCGAGCTCAAGTGGCCCGCGGTCGACGCGAGCCAGGGGAAGCTCCTTTCGATGTTCACCGAGCGCGCCCAGGCCGACCGGGCAGGGACCGGCGCCGTCGCCGCGATTCCGCTCGGCGCGTTCGCGAACGTTCTCCTTTCGAGCAAGGATCTCGCCGGCTTCGCGCTTAATCCGGGCGATGGGAAGCAGGGGTTCCTCCTCGACCGCAAGAATATCGAAACGGCCATGCGCCGGGCGGGGGCGATGCCCGCGCTCGACCGCGCGCTCGTTTCCGACGCGGCGATGCGCCTCGCCCAGGGCTGCGCCGTCGGCGTCCCGACCCCGGTCTACGAATTCACCGAGGAGCTCAAGGCCGCGGGCGGTCCCGACGCGATACTTAAGCCCGTTCTCGACCGCTGGCAGCAGTCCATCCAGTCGGGCGCCTACAAGCCCGCTTCCGCCGAAGCGCTTTTCAAGGATGTTCTCAAGGACGTGATGACGATGGCGTTCGTCGCCGGCGCTCTCGTCCGCCGCGACCCCGCGATGATCAAGGACGCGAACGCCGACGAGTGCATCGAGCGAGTGCCCTACCTTCGCGACGATCTTGTCCAGAACACCGACGAGTTCCTCGTCCTTTTGATGGAGAACGTCCGCCGCCACATGGGACCGCCGAGCGAGGAGGCCGCCTGGGCGATGCTCTCGCAGAATATGCCGCGCGTCGCGTTCGGCGCGATGGGCTTCGGTTTCGGCTGGGGAATCGCGAAAAGCTGCGAGGCGGAAGGCCCCGAGGCGCTCGCCGCGCTCAAGGAGCGTCAGCAGAGGTTCCTCCGCGATCTCCGCGCGCGGCAGATGGCCGCCGTGAAAGCGAAGGAGGAGGCGGCCGCGAAGGCTAAGGCCGAGGCGAAGATCGGGGGCTGAAGGAGCGATGCGCGACTTAACCGAGATTCTCGCGGGCGTAAGAGCGAAGATCGCCGCGGCCTGCGCGAAGGCGGGGCGCGATCCCGCCGGGGTCGAAATCGTTGCGGTCACGAAGACCCACGACGAAAGCGTCGTCCGCGAGGCGCGTGACGCGGGGCTCGGAATCGTCGGCGAGAACAAGGTCCAGGAGGCGGCGTGGAAAAAGCCCGCGAGCGTCTCAGGTCCCGAGTGGCACCTGATCGGTCACCTCCAGTCGAACAAGGTCCGCGCGGCGCTCGAACTCTTCGATTTCATCCATTCGGTCGATTCCGTGAAACTCGCCGACCGGATCGAGCTCGTCGCGGAGGAAATCGGCGCGCGCCCGCGCGTGCTCCTCGAGGTAAACGTCTCGGGCGAGAAATCGAAAAGCGGGCTCGCGCCCGCCGCGGTGAAGCCGCTCCTCGAACACATCGCGAGCGAATGCCCGCGTATCACGGTCGAGGGGCTTATGACGATGGCGCCCGTCTGCGAGGATCCGGAGGAGGCGCGGCCCGTATTCCGCGGCCTTCGCGAGCTCCGCGACTCGCTCGAGCGCGAGCTCGGAATCGGGCTCCCCCGGCTGTCGATGGGGATGAGCGGCGACTACGAGGTCGCGGTCGAGGAGGGCGCGACCTGGGTGCGCCTCGGTACCGTCCTTTTTGGCGAGCGCCCCAAGGTGAAGAAGGCTCGCGAGTCGACCGAGGGGTACGTCCCCGGGAGTTCGTTTTCCGGGCTTGATTCCTATTCCGGCGAAGGGCCGACGGTAAGGGTTCTCGATTGAGAATCGCGCTCACAGGCGACGTCGCGCTCGAATTGATGGCGCCGTACTTCCGCGAGGCGGGGTACGAGGTCTACGTCCCCGCCGGTTTCGGCGCATGGCGCCAGGAATTGATCGACCGGTCGTCGCCGCTTCACGCGTTCGCGCCGGATTTCGTCTACGACGTGACGGCCCACGACGGGGTTCTGTCGCGCGAAGTGCCGGCTTTTTATGACGAACGGATGCGCGCTCTCGCGTCGATGCCGTATTCGCTTGCGGGAATCAGGGCGATCGTCGAGGAACTGGCCTGGCAGACCGTCGCCGCGCCGAAGAAGGTCCTCGCAGTGGACGCAGACAATACGCTCTGGGACGGGATAATCTCCGAAGACGGGAAAGACGCGGTCTCGCCGTTCGTCGAATTCCAGCAAGGTCTCGTCGAATTGAAGAATGAAGGCGTCACGCTCGCTCTCGTCTCGAAGAACGACCCCGTCTTCCCGTTCATGCGCGGGGACATGCCGCTCGCCGATTCCGATTTCGCCGCGCTTAAAGTTACCTGGAGTCCGAAGGCGGGCAGTATCGTTGAAATCTGCCGCGAACTTAATCTCGGCGTCGAATCGGTCGTGTTTCTCGATGACAATCCTTACGAGCGCGCTCAGATGGCGGCGCATCTCCCCGCGGTCGCGATCGCGCCGTGGAGCGGGACTCCTTCGCGGCAGACCGCGCGGCGGCTCAAGGAATATTTCTTCTCCGACATGGGGCGCACCGAGGAAGACCGCCTGCGCGCAGCGAGCTATCGCGCCGCAGCGGCGGTGAAGGTCGGCGATTTCGCGAGTGTCGAAGATTATCTCGTCTCGCTCGATCTTCACGTCGAGCCGTCGCCCGCCGACGAACGCGATCTCGATCGGCTCGCGCAGATGGCGGGGAAGACGAACCAGTTCAACGCGACGACGATTCGCCGGACGCGGGACGATTTCGCCGCGATCCTTGCCGATCGTACGAAGAAAATCCTCGTCTTCCGCGCCGGCGACCGGTTCGCGGAAATGGGAATCGTCGCGTATGCCGTAATCGATCTCGCGTCGCGTCGCGTCACCGATTTCGTGATGAGCTGCCGCGCGATGGGCAGAACGCTCGAGTTCTTCGTCTATGATTTCATTTCCCGGGAACTCGGGTTCGCGCCGGCGGTCGATTACATACCGAGCGCGAAAAACGCGCCGTTCAAGGCGTTCCTCGACCGGGGAATGCGCGGGCGGAATTTCTATCGCGTCGTCGAGAGGCTGCCGTGACCGGAATTCGCAAATGGCTGTGGTCGCCGTATCACGCCCCCGTGTTCGCGGCGATCGGACTCGCCGCGCTGATCGCGATATTCTCGCGGGAGACGTTTAGGTTTCGCGACTCGGTTACGCTCTGGGCGCGAAACGATCTTTCCGCGCGCGCCGCGCTCACGGCCGCTAATCTCGCGGAACCGCTCGAGACCGGTGATTTCCGCCGGATCCACGCGATCGGCGACGCCTGCGCGGGCGAGGGGGTCAGGCTCGTCGTCCTTAGTCCGCCCGGGGGCGTTTATTTCGATTCGTTCGCGAAGGGCGACGGGGATCCGGAGTCGATTTTCGAGGAGGCTCCGGCGGGTGATTTCCGAGTGCGGCTTTTTCTGCCGCTAGACCGGGTTCTCGCGCCGTTTCGCCGCGCACGACTCGGGTTTCTCCTCGCGGGCTCGATCGGCGCTTTCGGCGTGCTGCTTGTATTTTTCACGATTTACCGCGAAAGAGTCCGCTACCGCGAACTCGCCCGCGTCGAGCGCTTCCGTCGCGAGTTCATCGCCGATTTCTCGCACGAGCTGAAAACGCCGCTTACCGGCATTCTCGGCGCCGCGGACATGCTCGAGGACGGCTACAACCCGGAGCTCGTGCGAATGATCGCGAAGGAATCGAAGCGGCTCGACGCTCTCGCGAAAAGCATACTCGAACTTTCACGCCTTGAAAAGCCGGACGCGGCGATCGCGCGGGAAAATACCGATGTCGCGGAAATGGTGCGCGACGCGGTCGAGCCGCTCGTTCCGGCGGCGGCTGCGGCGGGAATGGAAGTTCGGGTCGAGGTGAATGGCGCGGGATCGGTTTTCGTCGACCGGAATCTCATTATCGAGGCGGTTTCGAACCTGGTGCTGAACGCGATACGCCATTCCCGCTCGAAGGACCTGGTCGTCAGCGCCGGTCAGGGGTTCGTGACGGTCGAGGACCACGGGATCGGGATTCCCGCCGGGGAGGAGAGAAATATTTTCGAACGCTTCCGTCGTCTCGACGCGTCGCGTGCTTCCTCGACCGGCGGCTCGGGGCTCGGGCTTCCTATCGTCCGCCGAATCGCGAGGCTTCACGGCGGAGACGTCGAATATTCCCGGGTTAAACCCGCCGGCTCGCGCTTCACATTGCGATTTTTGGTATAATATTTACTTTATGAAGCGCTATGGAATACCTGCGGCGATCGCGTCCGTGATTCTGGCCTTCGCCGCGGTATGGCTCGGAGGCCTTAACGAGGACGAAGGGTGGTATCTTTACGCCGCGAATCTGGTCGCGGAGGGGAAGACGCTTTATCGCGATTTCGCTTACACTCAGGGTCCGCTCCTGCCGCTCGTTTATTCCGCTTTCACGGGAATCTGGCGGAATTTCGGGCTGCTGGGCGCGCGAATCTTCACGCTCGCGCTCGGCTTCGCGTCGATTCTGTTCGCGGTCGGCACGGCGCGCACGCTCGCGCCGCCGGAGCGGAAGGGCGAAGCTGGCGTTATCGCGTTCCTGCTTCTCGGGGTGAACCTCTATCATCTTTACTATCTCGCGATTCCGAAGACCTACGCGCTCGCCGCGCTTTTCGTATCGGCCGGTTTCTTTCTGCTTTCGCGGTTCGTGACGCGCGCCAGGCCTGACGACGCGGAGATGACGCTCTTCGATCGCGAGCTCCCGGCGCTCGCGGGACTCGCGCTCGCTTTCGCCGCCGGGGCGCGGATTTCGCTCGGCGCGCTTCTCGCGGTCGCGGGGATATTCCTCCTCGTCAATTTCCGTCGTTATCGTTCCGCGTTCCTTTACTTCGGACTCGCCGGCGCCGCCGGGCTTTTCCTCATCTACGGCCGGTACCTCCTCGACCCCGGCGCGTTCGCGGGGCTCGTCGCCGCCCAGAAGTACCACGCCGCGCGCGGCGGCTTCGACGTCGTCTTCACGGTCGGCAGTTTCTCGCGGCTTATCCGCTGGTATCTCCCCGTATTCATTCTGCTCGGGCTCGGTGTCTTCCGTCGCGGCGTCCGTCTCGCTCCCGCGCAGCTCCTCCTGCTCCTCGGGTTTCTTTCCGTCTTCCTCGTTCAGATGCTCGCGCCGTTCCCCTACGAGGATTATCAGGTCCCGATCATCTCCCTCCTCGCCGTATTCGCTGTTTCGCTGCTCCTTTCCGACGCACCCGGCGCTCCGCACTCCGCACTCAGCACTCCGCACTCCGCACTCGGTGAGCGGCGCGCAGCGCTGCTCACCCTCGGTCTCGCCTTTGCCGCCGCCTTCTCTTCGCCGCTTCTCGAGAAATGGATGACGAACGGTCAGGACCGGTTCTGGACCCGCAAGAAGGAGAAGTGCGAGCTCGCCCAGCTCCGCGACGTCGCGAAAGTGATCGAGGCGATCGATCCCGGCGGGAAGACGCTTTTCACTCAGGACCTGTATCTCGCGATCGAAACGAACCGCAAGGTACCCGAAGGGCTTGAGATGGGACCGTTCGCGACGATGAGCGACGACGATTGGCGTGCGCTCATCGATCGCGCCGAATGCCCCGTCGCGGCGCTCAGCGGCTACACTTTCGCGATCGAGCCGCCGGTCTGCAGCGAACGGCCGATGGCGAAGCAGATGGAGTATTTCTCGCTTCTGAAGCGGAACTACGACTGTGTCTTCAAGGAAGACGATTTCGGTCAGAACGCGACGACGCTCCTTGTCTTGAGGCGCAAGGAGGTCGCGGAATGATGACGCCGGAAGAGTTGCGCCGCCGGATCATCGAGACGTGTTCGAAGCGCGGCGGTCATCTCGCGCCTTCGCTCGGCGCCGTTGAAATCGCGCTCGCGCTCGCGGAGACGTTCGACCCGTTCGTCGACCGAATCGTCTGGGACGTCGGCCATCAGGCGTACGCCTGGAAACTTCTTACCGGCCGTGAAGACCGCTTCGACACCCTCCGTTCACTCGACGGGATCGGCGGCTTCCCGAACCCGCTCGAGTCGAAGGCGGACGCTGCGGTCGCGGGCCACGCCGGCGTCGCGCTCTCCGTCGCCGAGGGCTACGCGACGGCGCGCGACCGTCGCGGGACGAAGGAGCACGTCGTCGCGGTCGTCGGCGATTCCTCGCTCGTGAACGGGACGAGTTTCGAGGCGCTCAACTGCGCAGCGCTCGCCGGAAAGGTGATCCTCGTCATCAACGATAACGGGATGAGCATTTCGAAGCCCGCGGGCAGTTTCTCGCGTTTTCTCGGGCGGCTGATCGCCGGATCCCGTTACAATCGCGTTAAGAGCTCGGTGCGCCGCGCGGGCTACGCGGTCGGACTTTCCTTCGCCCATGCGTTCTTCCACCGGGTCAAGGCGCGGATCAAATCGTTCTTCCTCAAGGATTCGTTCTTCCGCGAGTTCGGCTTCCGCTATCTCGGACCGGTCGACGGCCACAGCGTCGAGGCGCTCAAGGCGGCGCTCGAAGTCGCGAAATCGGAGGATCGCTCGGTCGTCATTCATGTTGTGACCCAGAAGGGTCGCGGCTTCGCTCCTGCCGAGGCGAATCCCACCGCCTGGCACGGCGTCGGTCCCTTCGACCTAGCAGCCGTCAATCACCAATCACCAGCCACCAAGCACCAGGCGCTAAGCACTAAGCACTTATCCTGGAGCGCCGCCTTCGGCGCCGCGCTCTCGGAGCTCGCCGAAAAGGACGAGCGCATTGTCGCGCTTACGGCCGGGATGAAGGACGGTACGGGGCTCGCCGGTTTCGCGGAGAAGTTCCCGAAGCGCTTCTTCGACGTCGGTATCGCCGAGGGCCATATGACGAGTTTCGCGGCCGGGCTCGCGCAGGGCGGCATGCGTCCGTTTGTCGCTGTGTATTCGACTTTTCTCCAGCGCGCGATCGATCATGTGATGCACGATGTCGCGATCGCGCGGGTGCCGGTCGTTTTCTGCGTCGACCGCGCCGGCGTCGTCGGCGCCGACGGTGTAACTCATCAGGGCCTCTACGATTTCGCGATGCTGCGGACGATTCCGAATCTCGTCATCGCCGAGCCGAAGGACGAAGCGGACCTCAAGTCACTCCTCGCAGAGGCGCTAGCCCGTCTCGGCCCGACGGTCATCCGCTATCCACGCGGTTCAGTGCCTGAAGCACGAATCACAATGGATGATGGACGAAGCGCGATTAACGTCGGACGAAGCACGATCTGGTGTACCGGCGACTGGTACCCGAAGGCATGCGAGATCGCGAAAAGAGTGCCGGGGACGACGGTCGTCCACGCGCGATATCTGAAGCCCGTTGACGCGGAACTGCTGGCGCGGCAGCGCGCGGCGGGAATGAAGATCGTCTCGCTCGAGAACGGCGCGCTCGCGGGCGGGCTCGGCGAGGCGATCGGCGCCGATATCCGATTCGGCTGGCCCGATGAGTTTATCCCGCACGGGAGTCCGGCGGAGCTCGAGAGTCGATACGGTCTCGACGTCGATTCAATCGTCGCCGCGCTCGGCGGCGGAAAGGAGAACGCCTGATGGCGAAGGTTCACGGTCTGCCCGGCGAATGGGCTCGGGTCAAGGGAACGGTGCTCGGACTCTGGCCGCTTTTCACGGGGCTTTTCATCGCCGGTTTCGCGGTGAGCGCGATACTGCTTACCGGGTGCGGGTGGGGCTGGTACATTCTCGCGGTCGCGAGCGCGGCGATCGGCTGGAGCGTTCACTGCGGAATGCGCCGGGTGGAGAGTTTCTTTATCGGCGCCCGGGGAGAGGAGCGGGTCTCGAACATTCTCCGGAATCTTCCCGAGGCGTATCACGTCTTCAACGATTTCGTCGCGGGTCGCATGCACGTCGACCATGTCGTCGCGGGGCCGGCTGGTGTCTTCGCCATCGAAACGAAGAACTGGCGGGGAAAAGTGACGATCGAGGACTCGTGTCTCCTCGTCGACGGTGCGCTTCCCTCGCGGGATCCCGTCGCTCAGGCGAAGCGCGAGGCCGCGGCGGTGAAGGGCGCGCTCGCGAAGGCGGGCTGGCACGGCGAGGTGACGCCGATCGTCGTTTTCGCCTCCGATACGTTCGACGCGGGAATCGCCGAGTTAAGCGGAATCGTCGTCATCAATTCGAGTGAAATCGCGCGCGGCTTTTCGACCGGCCGCGTCGTGATCGCGCCGACCGAACTCGAACGGCTCGCTGGTCTTATGGAGATGGAAAGATGATCAAGAAGATACTCGCGGTCTTTGTTCTCGCGCCGATCGTCGCCTGTTCGGCGCCTGATTCCGAGGAAGACGTCGAAGGCTACGCCGCGACGGGAACTCCCGCCGAGAAGCACGCGGAAGCCAAGGTCGCGCCGCTCGGGTATTACGGCAAGATCGGCCGCCGGCTTGCGTCGATGATGACGCAGTATCACGTCCTTCAGCATGATTTCGACGACGATATCTCTGCGCGCGCCTGGACGAATCTTGTAACCTACTACGATTTCGACCATTCGGTTTTCCTGAAGAGCGATCTCGAGAAATTCGCGGAACGCGAGAAGTCGCTCGATGACGAGATAAAGTCGGGCGACGTCTCGTTCGGCTACGACGTCTACCGGCTTTACTGCGAGCGGCTCGCCGAACGCGTCGATTTCGCGACGAATCTGCTTGCCCGCGCAGAATGGGATTTCCAGACGAACGAGAATTACCGGATCAAGCGCAAGGACGCCCCGTGGCCCGCGACGCGCGAGGAAGCCGAGGCGCATTGGACTAAGCGGCTCAAAAACGAAGTCCTCGCGCAGATCATCACCCGCGAGCTCGACGCGGAAGGGAAGACGAAATCACCCGAGACGGAACGGCCGGATGAAGCCGCGGACGGCGACGTCGATTCGGAAACCGATCCGAAGCTGACTCCGGAGGAGAATCTCGTCAAGAAGTACCGCCAGTATCTTGCGGTTCTGACCGAGCCCGACGAGGAGTCGATCCTCCAGACTTACTTTTCGGCGCTCGCCCGCGCCTACGACCCGCACTCCGATTATCTTTCGCCCACATCGAAGGAGGAGTTCGATATGGACATGAACCTCACGCTCTGCGGCGTCGGGGCGGTCCTGTCGATGGACGACGGCGCCCTCAAGATCGCCGAGGTGATGCCCGGCGGCCCGGTCGACCGCGACGGGCGCATCCAGGAAGGCGACAAGATCGTCGGCGTACGTCAGGGCGACGGCGAGATGGAAGACATCATGTGGCAGCCGATGAAGAAGTCGATCCGGAAGATCCGCGGCGCGAAGGGTACGCGCGTCACGCTCGAGATCGTTCCCCGGAGCGATCCGACCGGGACGACGAAGAAGCTCATCGAACTCGTGCGCGACGAGATCAAGCTCGAGGACCAGGCCGCGACCGGCCGCGTCGAAACCGTCGAGTCGCCCGCCGGAAAACTCAAGCTCGGCTACGTGTTCCTCCCGGGCTTTTACGGGACGATGGACAAGAAGTTCGACGACCCGGACTTCCGTTCGTCCGCGCTCGACGTCGGGCGGTATGTCGCCGAATTCAACGCTACCGGCGTCGACGGCCTTGTACTCGACCTTCGCGGCGACGGCGGCGGTTCGCTCCGCGAGGCGGTGATGCTCTCCGCGCTTTTCGTTCCCGAGGGGCCCGTCGTGCAGATCCGCGACACGCGCTCCGTCGGCTCGCTCCCGATTCCGCGCGGGAATCCGGTCGCGTTCAGAAAACCGATGGTCGTCCTCGTCGACCGCGCTTCCGCCTCGGCTTCGGAAATCGTCGCGGGCCATCTTCGCGACACCGGCCGCGCGATCGTCCTCGGCGACTACTCTACCCACGGCAAGGGAACCGTGCAGACGGTGATGGGGATGGGTCCGGAGAAATACGGCTCGATGAAGATCACGACCGCGCGTTTCTACCGCATTGACGGCCGCTCGACCCAGATGCGCGGCGTCGAATCCGACATCCATCTTCCCTCGCTCCTCGACTCGCTCGATATCGGCGAGACGAACCTCACCTACGCTCTTCCCTTTACGCGGATCCGCAAGGACGATTACGTCAAGTGCTGGGATCTCGACACGAAGATCGATGATCTGAAGGCGCTCTCCGAAAAGCGGCTCGCCGGCAACGAACGCTGGCTCAAACACCTCGAGAACGTCGGAGCGATGCGCGAGCTCGCCGACCGCGAGGAGGTGCCGCTCGAGCGCGAGGCGCGCAAGGCGATGATGAAGGAAGACCGCGAAATCCGCGAGCTCGACGAGGAGGGCGCTAAGGACGAAGCGAAGGACGGGAACGCGAAGGACAAGGACGACTCGAAGAAGAAACGCTCGCATCGTCGCCGGTCCAACCAGCCCAAGGAGGACGATGTCGTACTCGACGAGGCGTTCGAGATTCTTGGCGACCTGATCCGGCTCAAGGGCGGCGAGGAGCTCGTCGTCCCGGAAGCGACCGGCTGGCTCGAGAACGTCTTCGGAATCTAGAGAAACGGGAGCGGAAAGAAAATGAAGAAGATTCCTTTCGTGAAGATGCACGGCGCGGGGAACGACTTCGTCCTCATCGACGACCTCGCGGGCGAATTCCCGATCGAAGTCCATCGCCGGATCGCGGCGCTCGCGACACGCCCGGACGGCATCGGCTGCGAGGGCGTGATTCTCGTCCAGAAATCGGACAAGGCCGATTTCCGGATGCGCTTCTTCAACCCCGACGGTACCGAGGCCGACCTCTGCGGCAACGGCGCGCGCTGCGTAGCCGCCTTCGCGCGGGAAATCGGTGCGGTGAAGTCGAATGTGATGCGCTTCGAGACCGCGGCGGGCTTCGTCGAGGCGGAGATCCTCGAGGGCGGTCAGGTCCGCGTTCGGATGCCGGACCCGAAGGATTTCCGTGAGGATGAGGATTTCATCAACACCGGCGTCCCGCACAAGATCATTCCCGTCGAACAGCTCGCCAAGGCGGACGTCGAAGGCCACGGCCGGGCGGTCAGGAACGAGGAGCGCTTCGCGCCGGAAGGGACGAACGTCGATTTCGTCAATTACCGCGCGCCGAACCGCTGCGCGATCAGAACCTACGAGCGCGGCGTCGAGGCGGAAACGGGCGCCTGCGGCACGGGCTCGATCGCGGCCGCGCTCGTCGGCGTCGCGAACTACGCGCTTGAATTCCCGGTCCACGTCCGCACGCTTCACGGCTACGTCCTTACGGTCGACGGCGAGTACGACGGAGAGCGCTTCACGAACGTCACGCTTACCGGCCCGGTGAAGCGCGTCTTCGCTGGCGATTTCGACTGGGACGGTCTTGAAGAGGTCAACGAGTGAAATTCTTCGGTCATGATTTCCGCGACGAAGCGCTCCTCGACGAGGCGCTGACGACGCCGTCCTGCAAGATGATCGACTCCTCGACGCGCGACAACCAGCGGCTCGAGTTCCTCGGCGACTCCGTCCTCGGCTTTCTCGCGGCGGACGCGCTTTACCGCGAGTACGATTCGAAAAGCGAGGGCTCGCTCACCGAGCGGCGCGCGCATATGGTTTCGACCGCCGCGCTCTGCGCCGCGGCGGAGCGGCTCGATCTCGCGGGACATTTGAAACGCAATCGCGGCGCGAACGCGGCGATCGCGAAAAACTCGAAGACGCTCGCCGACGCGGTCGAGGCGATCATCGGCGCCGCGTGGCTCGACGGCGGTCTCGAGGCGGCGCGCGAGGTGTTCGCCGAGCTGCGGCTTGAGGACAACGCCGACGCGGGGCGCTGGTCGGAGAACCCTAAAGGCGAACTGCAGAAGATTTCCCAGCGGATGCTGCCACCGCGCCGACCGGTGTATACTCTCGTCGCGAAGACCGGCCTCGCGCACGCGCCGGTGTTCACCGTTTCGGTAACGGTCGCGGGACTCGGCGAGGCGTCGGCCAGCGCATCGACGCGCAAGGAGGCGGAAGCGCTCGCCGCGGGGGCGCTCCTGATGACTTTGAAATGAGCGGTATGGTAGATTAGCGGTCTTAAGCCTAGATGAAAGGATTTAGTCATGGATCTCACTGAGAAAACGATTTCAAGCGAACGAAAATTCGACGGGAAGCTGCTGAAGCTCGATGTCGTCAAGATCGAACTGCCGGACGGACGGCGTTCGACGCGTGAAATCGTCCGTCACGGGAACGCGGTCGGAATTCTCGCGCGGCGACCGGACGGGAAGTTCATCCTCGTGCGTCAGTATCGCAAGGCGGCCGAGGAGGCGCTCGTCGAAATCATCGCGGGCGGACTCGAGCCGGGAGAAGAGCCGATCGATGGCGCGAAACGCGAGACGGCGGAGGAGACCGGGTACGAGGTCGAGTCGATAAAGTTCCTCACGACGACGATATGCACGCCCGGATACTGCGAAGAGCGGATTCATCTTTATTTTGCCGAACTGTCCGCGAACCAGCACGCGCAGGATCAGGACCCGGACGAAAACGTCTTCGTCGAGGAATACACCGAGGCGGAACTCGACGCGGCGATTCTCCGCGGCGAAGTCTTCGACTCGAAGACCCTCGCCGCCTGGGCGGTTTACAAGATCTCGCGTCGGTAAACGCGCCTGAATGACTTGTGGAAAGAAACGCGTTTTTGGTAGCATATAGCGCAAGAAGGGGAAATGATGAAAAAGCTGGTGATTGCGGCGATGGCCGCGTTGATGCTCGGCGGCGCGTTCGCCGTCGAAACGACGATCTGGGACAACCGCCCGGCGGACGGCCGGTGGGAGAACTCGTGGTATCCGCTCGGCAACGGGCGGCTCGGGTGCATGCTCGACGGCGGCGCCGCGAAACTGCGCGTACAGTTCAACGTCGACTCGCTCTGGACCGGCTCGAAGAACATCACCGGTCCGGTGACGGACGGCAACGCCGACGCGAATTACCGTACGATGGGCGCGTATCAGAATTTCGGCGAGCTCGAGCTCGACTTAGGTCTCGGCGAAGGCGCGGCGGAGAACTACCGCCGCGAACTCGACGTCTCCCAGGCCGTCTACTCCGACTCGTTCGCGCTCGGCGGAGCGAAGGTGAAGCGCCTCGCGTTCGCGAGCCGCCCGGACGACGCGATCGTCATCGCCTTTAAATCGGCGAAGCCGCTCGCGATCGCCGCGAAACTCGTCGACGCCCACGCGCCGAAGGATGCAGTTCCGGTGACCGGCGACAAGACGCTCAAGTTCCAGGGTGCGCTCGCGAACGGGCTTAAGTACGTCGCCGAGGCGAACATCGTCTACGGGAAGTCGAAGAACGAGGCGATCGTCTATCTGCGCGCGGCGACGAGCGAGGACGCGAAGACGAAGAAATCCAAGAACGCTCCGCTCAAGGAGATGCTCGACCGCCATATAAAGGACTATCGCTCGCTTTACGACCGCTGCGTTTTCGATCTCGGGAAGGGCGACGAGTCGATCCCGACGCGCGAGCGCCTCGCGAAGGTGAAGGCGGGCGCGAAAGATCCCGCGCTCACTTCGCTCCAGTACAATTTCGGTCGCTACCTTCTGATCAGCTGCTCGCGCCCGGGGACGATGGCGGCGAACCTGCAGGGGCTCTGGAACAATTCGAACAACCCCGCCTGGCACGCCGACTACCATACGAACATCAATATCCAGATGAACTACTGGGGCGCGGACTCGGCGAATCTCTCCGAGTGTTTCCTCCCGTATTCCGACTGGATGATGCGCGCCCTCCCGATCGCGACCGAAGTGACGCGCGCGAGCTTCCCCGATTCTAAGGGCTTCGCCTACCAGACCTCGGCGAACGCGGTCGGCGGCGGCGGATGGCGCTGGAACTTCGCGGGCGCGCCGTGGATGGCCGCGCAGTGCTACGACCACTATCTTTTCACGCGCGACAAAAAGTACCTGAAGGAAGTCTGCTGGCCGCTCATGAAGGGCGCGGCGGAATTCATGCTCTCCCACGAGCTCAAGAAGCGCGACGACGGGACGATCGTCGTGAAGAACGGCTGGAGCCCGGAGCACGGCCCGCGCGAAGACGGCGTGACCCACGACCAGCAGATCACGCGCGAACTTTTCCGCGACATCCTTGAGGCGGCGAAGATCCTCAAGGTGAACGACGCGTTCGTCCAGGAGGTCGCCGCGACCGAGCCTAAGCTCCTCGGCGACAAGATCGGCAAGTGGGGCCAGCTTCAGGAATGGGAGACCGATCGCGACGTTCAGGGCGACCAGCACCGCCACACGAGCCATCTCTTCGCGGTCTACCCCGGCTCGACGATCGACAAGTCGACCCCCGAGCTCCTCAAGGCCGCGCGCACCGCGCTCGACGGTCGCGCGCTCACGGGCGACTCGCGCCGCAGCTGGACCTGGCCCTGGCGCGCCGCGCTCCGCGCACGCATGGGCGAGCCCGACAAGGCGGGCGAGATGCTCGAGTCGCTCCTCCGCTACAACACGCTCGACAATTTGTTCGCGACTCATCCGCCGTTCCAGATCGACGGCAATCTCGGCATGGTCGGCGCGATCGGTGAAATCCTCCTCGAGTCGGACGGCGGGAAGAAGATGCCCGCCGCGTGGCCGCACGGTTCCGTGAAGGGTCTTAAGACGCGCGAGGGGAAGACCGTCTCGTTCGAGTGGTAGCGTAATCGGCTGCATGTCGCGAAGCGCCCATGGGGTCTGACCCCATGGGCGCCACCCCATGGGCGCCCCGTTTTGTTGACGGCGGCAAAAAAATGCTAACATTTCGGCGAATATAGGGTGGAGGATTCTCGCTCGGGTGGCGATGATCTTTCATCGGCCACAAGGGGAAAACTTAAATGAAAAGAACGATCTTTTCGTTGTCATTGCTGGCATCCGCGGCGAGCGCTTACGCCACCGTTTATTACTGGACCGGTACGGACGCGTATCTCGATTACGGTACGGTCGAGAACTGGAAGCTCGAGAGCGCGGACGGCGAGACGGCGACGGCGCTCCCGGGCGCGTCCGACACCTACTACGGCTGCAAAAACAAGTACTTCGATCTCGGCGGCGGCGAATACACGATCGGCGGCTGGGATTCGACCGGCAACTGGAACCGCTACACGATGTACCTGAAAAACGGCACTCTGAACGTCGCCGGAAATGTGACCACCCACAGCGACACGATCGATCTTAATGACGGCGCCACTTACAATCTGCTCGCGGGCTTTACTTATTCCCCTGCGTATGGTGATGCCAGCGCACATGAGATCATAGTGCGCTCCGGTGCCACCTTCAACGCCTATTGCGCCTATAAAGACTACAAGACAGCGCTTTCGGTGCTCTCGGGCGGCAAGGCAGAGTTCAATCCTTCTGTCTACAGATTCAGTGGCAGTTCGGCACAGACATCTACCTTTGAGAATCAGATCGATGGCGAACTTTCCTTCCCGAAGGGACTCTTGATCGGCGACGGCACGAGTGCCAATGCCGCGCTCAAGATCACGAACGCCGGCACGCTCAAGCTCGGCGGCGGTTTCGACCGTAACGGCAAATTCGCCGATGATACGAAGTTCACCTTCACGATTTCCGGCGGCAAGGTGGAAGCGGAGAATTCCGTCGCGTTCAGCGGCGTCACCTGTGCGATTACCGGCAACGTGGAATTCGCGGTGGCGGAAGCAGGCGCGATCGATCTCACGCCGTTCACGATTTCCGAAGTGACGCTGACGAAGAGCGGCGCGGGTTCGCTGACGCTCGGCTCGAGCCTGCCTTCGTCGCTCAATATTACCGCGGGCAAGGCGATTCTCGGCGCGGCGGCGGAAGCCGCGTCCGTCACGATGGCCGCCGGCGCCACGCTGGAATTCGGCGCGAAGGGCATTACAGTAGATTCGGCGTCGTTCGCTGATGACGCGGTTTTCACTTTGACGGCGGGCGTATTCGCGGAAGGGGATACGATCGTGACGAGCACGGACGAGTTCTTCCTTGCGGCGGTGCAGACCTCGCTCGCGACGACCGGCGCTTCCACTACTATCGAGGACGGCAAGCTGGTGATGGCGGCGAGCGACCTCGTTTTCAATTCGACGACGATTACCGATCTTACCGCCGCCGCCGGCTGGAAGAGTGGTTCGGTGCCGGTGGCGGGCGCGGAAGTGGCGATCGCCGGCGCGGGCGTGACGGCGACGATCGGCGAATCGACCGAACTCCCGGCCTGGTCTTCGATTCGCGTGAAGGACGGCGCGACGCTGAAGATTGAGGCGGCGAGCGTGACGGCGGCGATCGTGCTTGAAGGCAATGCCGCGCTGGAAATCGCCGGCGAGACCGCGCTCGCGGGCGGCGTTTCGTTCACGGCGGACGGCGAGACGATTCCGTCGATGAACGTGAAAGCGGGCGCGGCGCTGTCGCTGCCCGGCGGAACGCGCTTCGGCAACGTGGCGCTCACGCTCAAGGGCGATCTGATTGCCACCACGTCCGGCGACATCGTCTTCGGTTCGGCCGCGGCGGACGAGACGGCGCTTTTCTCGATGACCGCGGAAGGCACGACGATTAAGCCAAGCGCGGGCTTTGTGAACTTTATCTGTCCGATCGCCGGCGGCACGGTGAAACAGGCGGGCGATATCATCGTCAAGGATACGGTGATCGTGCCGCCGTCGCGCAGTTACGGCTCGAACTTCGGCGTCAACAATTCCACCGCCGAGCGCGTGACGCTGGTCTTCGACAACACCGTCGTCACCAACTTCGACTTCGCGGCCGAGATCGCCGGCGCGGTGACGCTCGACTTCAAGAACGGCGGCGGACTTTACCGCGACGACACGAAAGCGGATGCGACGATGACCGTTTCGGGGCTCGCGAAACTTGTTTTCGAAGCCGGCTCGACGTTCTATTACGGTCGTTGCAATCTTGCCGGTTCGGAAGGCAACGGCACATTTTCAGTCTCGCCGGACGAAGACGGATGGACGGCGATCGAGATTACCGACACCGACTGGGAAGTGTATCATCCCGCCGGCAACAGCAAGGGCGTCGTCAAGGTGAACGGCAACTGCACGCGCAATGTGTCCGTCAACACCTACAACCGCGCGGATCCGTTCTCGGGGCTTAAATCGGTGGAGCTCGCGCAAGGCGCGACGCTCAAGATCCGCAACTCGGTCGTGAGCGCGGTGTATCAGCGGAGCATGGTGCCGTTCACCGGCGAGGGCGGAATGTACTATCACTGCACCGGCACGCGGAGCTATTACATCACCTGCCCGGACAACACCGCGACGGGCGATTTCACCACCTGTTCGGACTGCAACAGCACGACGTATTTCCGCAGCGGCAGCCGCTGGGGCGGCAAGGTGATCTGGACGGCCAAGACCACCTTCCAGAACCCCGGCGCGACCACGGCCGGCACCTGGACCTTCGGTTCGCTCCAGCTCGATACCACGATGACGCTGCGCGTGTGGGAGGACAAGGCCGACAAGGTCGTGCTCACCGCCGGCGGCTTCAGCGGCGACGGCGCGATCGCGATTTCACTGCAGGACGGCTATGAACCGGCGGCGGGCGAGGCGATAGTCGTCGGCACGATGCCGGCGGACGCCGCGCTGCCCGCGTCGGCGGGCAACTGGGCCTTCTCCACGCAGGCGATCGAGGGCGACGACACCACGGTCAATCTCGTCGTCAAGCCGGTCAGCACCGATTACGTGTTCAACTCGACGACCGTCACCGATCTCACCGATCCTACTGCCTGGGCGTGCGGCGAAGTGCCCACGGGCAAGGAAGTGCGCATCGAAGGCGAGGGCGTGACGGCGATCGTTTCGGGCGACAACCTGCCGTCTTTCGCGTCCATCGCGGTGAAGAACGGCGCCACGCTCAAAGTGACGGCGGAAGACGTGACGCTCCCGACGCTCGCGCTGGACGCGACGGGCGCGCTCGTGGTCGGCGATGATGACGCGAGCGCTTCGGCGGTCGCGCTGACGGATCTTACGACCGTCGCGAAAGTCGGCGATGACGATACGGTTGATCTTTCCAGAATCGTCGTAAAGAGCGGCGCCACGCTGACGGTTCCCGCGGGAACGAACTTCAAGAATGTCTCCATCGAGCTTTACGGCACGATTTCGAAGGCCGGCGGCACCGACGGCGAAGGCGTGCGCTTCGGCTACGCGGATGCGGACGAAACCACCTACTTCGCGATGACGTCCGACGGCGGCACGATCGACATTCACTCGAACCAGAACGCCGACAACGGCCGCCATCATTTCCTCTCGCCGGCGGAAGGCGGTCGCGTGAAGGCGGTGGGCGCGATTACATTGAAGAATGTTTCATTGCCGATCGATGCCTGGTCGGATTGGTGCGATACCCGGGTGGGCGTCAACAACCCCGAAGACGAGCCGTTCGATTTCGTGCTCGACGGTACCGCGTTCGAATCTTCGGCGGACTGCCGCTTCGGTGGCGCGGTGCGGGTAGTCGTCAAGAACGGCGCTCACATCGATCGCAATAGTCACTGCATCAATCACGGGTTCGGCGATTATGTGCAGGATTCGGCACGGATCGTGATCGAAGGCGAAGGGGCGTACCTTGACCACAATATCGGCGGCAGCGGTGGCAATTTGTACCTTAATGGAAAGGCGGCTGGAGAAGTGACGGTACAGAACGGCGGCACCTATTACTGCCAGCACACCGGCGGCTCCGGAACGGGTACCCTGTCGGTGAGCAATGGTTTCGCGAAGGCGTCCAAAGTTCATTCCGACGACAAGCGCACCGATTTCTTCAAGGGCTTCACCGCGGTGAACGTTGAGCCCGAATCAACGCTCGGACTGGTGGCGGACAACACCGGTAGCGGCGGGGATAGCTACGACCGCATCGTGAAGCTCGCGGATGTGCCGATCATCGGCTCGGGCGATGTCTTCATGCGCAATGACATCGCCGACTCGAAGCCGTTCGTAGTGACGGTGGTGAACGCCGCCAATACCTGCACGGGTTCGATTGAAGTGAAGAATGATTCCGGCGAAGACTGCGAGACCTCGCTCCGTTTCGCGGACGGCGCGAACTGGGCGGGCACGGTCGTTGCCGGAAACATCTCGCTCACGAACCTCACCGGCGCGGCGGCGACGGCGAGCGCGACCTTCGGGACGCTCAAGCTCGCGGGCGACTTCCCGATTCGTGTCCTTGATTCCGGCTGCGATAAGCTCGCAGTGGGCTCGGTCGTGAACGCGGGTGGCAAGATCGTGCCGCTCAATGCGGACGGCGAGACCTTCAAGCCCGAGTTCGGCGTCAAGTATGAAATCATGACCATCGCGGCACCTGCAGCGGGTGAGAAAGTGACGCTGCCGGCGATCGCCAAGAACTGGAAGGTGGAAGCCGTGACGGCGGATGACGGCACGGTGAAGGTGATGGCGTCCTTGAAGAGCGGCTTGGCAATTATCGTGAGGTGAGATTGAAAGCGGTCGGCGCTTGTGTTTCGGCGTTCGCCTGCGCGGCGGTTCTGTTCGCGTCAGAGGCGCCGCGGTACGCCTTTGAAGATTCGGGCGAGACGATTACCTCGAATCCGGCTCGCGGCACGGCGAGCGGAGGCTGGGTGACGTTTCGTCCGGAGGGTCTGCCCGACTGGCACGGGAAAGCCGGCTATCATTCCTCGCTGTGGGAATTGAGTCGTTTCTCCGGCGGAAGAGTGCAGGGCGGAAAGCGTCCCGAGAGCAAGTACGTGGGCGACAAGGACATTCCGCTCACGGAAGCGATGAAGGCGGACGTGCGGAGGTTCCTCGAAGAGACCCGGGCGAAAGCGGGCACGCTCGTCATCCGGCTCGGCTATACTTGGAGCGACCGGAAGGGCTGCGAGCCGGACGATTTCGGTATTCTCCTTTCGCACGTGGACGACCTTTCGCGGATCATCGCCGAGTTTCCGGACGTGGTGGTGGCGGTCGAAGCGGGTATTGCCGGTCCGTGGGGCGAGATGCACTCCTCCGATTACTGCAAGGGCGAATTCCAGAATCGCTTTCTCGAAGTCTACCTGAAGAATCTGCCGCCGTCGATCGCGCTCTTGGTGCGCAATCCCGACGCGTTCCGCAAGATGACCGGCGATCCTGATCCGGAAGGCGTGGTGGGGCGGCTGCCGTTCACCGATCCGAAACTCCGGCAGATGGGAATGTACAACGACGGCTACCTCGGCACCTTTCATGACTACGGCACGTGGGCCGGGCATTTCACGCGCGAGCGCGGCATGATGCTTCTCGGGGCGAATGATCTTCCTTACGGCGGAGAACTCGCGTATGTAAAACCCGAGTGGCTCGAGAAGCATAACGAGGTGTTCGATCCGGCGAAATGGAATCTCGTCCGGGAATGGTACACGACGCATCTCAACTACCTGCGGAATCTGGGCGAACGCGGGCATACGGTGTCGGAATGGCTCTCGAACAAATGCGTTTTCAGAAAGGCGGATTACGCTTTCGAGGGAATGCCGGATCTGCACGAGTACGAAGGAGAGTCGCTCGGGAAATTCGCGCTTGACCACATGGGCTACCGTTTCGTGGTACGCGGGGCGAAGGTGAGCAAGACATCCGCCAAGAAGGTCGAAGTGACGCTCGATCTCGAAAATACCGGCTTTGGCGCGCTGCTGCCGAAGTCCAAGACCGAACTCGTGCTCGTGCGCGGCGGCAAGGAAATCGCGGCTCACGAGCTCTCGGCGAACTGGCGCAGGTTCAAGGGCGCTACGCGTCGGGAACTTAAGTTTAAGGCGACTTTCGATCAACCGCTCAAGTCCGGCGATGAAATCCGGCTGCGGGTGAAGGCGCCCGCGCCGGTGCGCTTCGCGAACCGCGGCATCTGGGACGAGGAAACCTCCTCGAACCTGATCGGGGTCTTGAAATAAGCTAATCCGCCATCACGGCAATTTATCTGATGGTTGCCATTTCCCCCGGGGCGAGGAGGAGCTCGCGGGAGCCGTTTGCGGATACGAGTCTGATCTTCCGGACGGCGACGCAGTCGAGGTTGAGAACATACGTCGTGTCGCCGTAGTTCGCGTATGAAATATAATCGACGTCGCCTTCGCTCCCGGCGACAGGTTCGATCCAGCGGCGTCCGCGGGTTTCGACCGCGGCTTCGACGATGACCTTGCGGTAGGTTTCGGCAAGACGGCCGGCGTTCTTGTCCGCGGGGAACTCCTTCGCCGTGAAGAGCACCACTTTGCCACGGCCGAGATTCTTGACGATATGGTCGTCGCTCGTCCCCGCCGGCGGAAGCGTAAAGCCCGGCTCGATCAGATCATCGTCGGTGTAGTCGAGATAGCCGCGATCGACCTTCTTCAGCAGGTGCGGACGGCAGAGAACGAGCGTGCCGCCATTTTTCACCCATTCGACCAGCGTGTCACGGATCTTTTCCGTCATCGTGTTCCAGCCCGCGAAGACGAGCAAACGGTAGCGGGAGAGCTGCTCGAGCGAAAGCGTGTCGTCGATCTGGGTCACGTCGACCTGTCCGTAAGGCGAACCGGAAAGATAATAATTCCAATATGGCTTCAGCGCGTCCTTGCCGCGGGGGAAGAGCAGATCCTGTACGATCGTCCAGGTGCGCTCGGGGGCGCCGAGCCGGTAGAGCTTGTTGGTCGCCGCGGTATCGTGCTGCGCCCAGCAGGGCCAGCCGTCCCAGCAGCCGCCGACGAAGCTGTCGAGGTTGCCGAGCGCGACCGCGATTTTCGTTTCCGGCGAGCCCTCGACCCGCGGATGCGCCTTGAGCCATTCCCAGAACGCCTTCATTTCGCGCCGGTAGCGCTGCGGAACGGGGTCGTCGTATTTCGGCGGAATCTTCAACGCGGGATCCGACCGGTCGGGATATTTCCCGTCCATCCTCATGGTGTACTCCCACGCCTGCTGGATCTGCGTGCCCGATTCAAGCACCATCATTGACGTGCCCATCACGTATCCCTGCTTGAAGGCGGTCTTCAGGAGCTCGAACTTCTGATCGCTTTCGTACGGCACGTTCTTCGAATACCAGTCGTGCGCGTACCAGGCGCTCCACCACTCCGGACCGTACTTGCGCGCCGTCGCCCGGCATTCGGAAGTCGTGTAGGCGAGGTTCTGGCAGCCGACGGCGTACATCTCGTTGCAGACGAAATCAATGCCGCCCTGCTGCTCGTAACAGGCGAGCGCGGAACCGCAGGTCGAAAAATGGAACGGATAATCCTTCTGTACCTCGCTGACGACGAGCGGGGCGATGTGCAGGTTCTCGAACTCCTCTTTGGCCGTCTTGAGATCGCGGAACCACCCGGTGTCTGTCGAAAACGCGCGCTTCAGATCGTAGCGCTCGGCGATTACTGCTTCGACCGCTACTTCCAATCTCACGGTTGATACGGGCGACATCGCAAAATTTGGGCTGGAGTTTACCCATTTTTCTGGGGACGAAGGCGATCTAACGCCGGCGGGGAGCGGGTGAAATGCAAAT
>R26__coassemble_271_pt1 | contig 34774 bp, 31 predicted proteins | sample R26__metabat2_high_PE_025 | metagenome-assembled genome bin R26 | reverse complement strand
TTTTTTTATTTTTATTTTTTTTTTTTTTTGTTTTTTTGTTTTTTTATATTTAACCCCCCCAAAAATCCATTTTTCAAAAAACCCACTAATCTACTAATCGACGAATCGACGAATTCCCCGTTACTTATTCTCCCCGAGCATGCACTTGATCGTCGCTTCCGCGGCGAGCTCGCCGTTCACGTAGCCCTTGACGCCGAAGACGCCGATGATGCGCTTGAGCTTGATGTTGGTGCAGACCGTCGTGAACTTGTCGCCGGGGCGGACGGGACGGCGGAACGACGCCTCCTCGACCTTCGCGAAGAGGAAGCCGGGCTTCCCGTCGCCGAAGAAGCCGCGCGCGACGAGCCCGGCGCCGGCGGCCTGGGCCATCGTCTCGACGAGAACGACGCCCGGGACGATCGGGAACCCCGGGAAATGCCCGCGGAAGAAATCGTTCTTCTCGGTGGTGAACGTGTACTCCGCGACCGACCCCGTCTCGTCCGCGCTGAGGAGCGTATCGACGAAGAGGAACGGCTCCCTATGCGGCAGAAGCTCGATCCCTGGCTTGTTAAAAACTTCCTTCAGAACCGGAATTTCAAACTTTTCATTCTCCATTTTACTTCCCCCATTCAATCATGCTTCATGTTTCATGCTTCATGCTTCATGCTTCATGCTTCATGTCGTTTTCAAAAAGGCCATCAGGCCTTTTTGAAAACGAGCACGCCGTTATGTCCGCCGAACCCGAGCGAGGTCGACATCGCGACCTCGATGTCGCGGTTAACGCCGACGTTCGGCGTATAGTTGAGGTCGAGCTCGGGATCAGGGTGCTCGTAGTTAATCGTCGCGGGGCAGTAGCCCTCCTTAACCGACATCGCGCAGATCGCGGCCTCGATGGCGCCGGTCGCGCCGAGGCAGTGACCGTGGAACGGCTTCGTCGAGGAGACGTTGATCTTCTTCGCCTCTTCCGCGCCGAAGACGCGCTTGAAGGCGAGCGTTTCCATCTGGTCGTTGAGATGGGTCGAGGTGCCGTGGGCGTTGATGTAGCCGACCTTGGACTTGTCGGTGACCTCGGCGTTCGCGAGCGCGATCTCGATCGCGTCGACGGCGCCGTCGGCGGACGGGTCGGGGGCGGTGACGTGGTAGGCGTCGCAGGTCGCGCCGTAGCCCGCGAGCTCGGCGTAGACCTTCGCGCCGCGCGCCTTCGCGTGCTCCTCGGACTCGAGGATGAGGATTGCCGCGCCTTCACCCATCACGAAGCCGTCGCGGTCGACGTTGAACGGGCGGCAGGCCTTCTCGGGCGTGTCGTTGAACTTGGTCGCGAGCGCCTTCTCCTTCATGAAGCCGCCGACGCAGAACTCGATGATCGTCGCCTCGGAGCCGCCGGCGATCACGACGTCGGCGCGGCCGGCGCGGATCATGTCGAGCGCGAAGCCGAGCGCGTCGGTGGAGCTCGCGCAGGCGGTGGTGACGACCTGGGCGGGGCCCTTCGCGCCGAGCGCGATCGCGATATTGCCGGCGCCTTCGTTCGAGATAAGCTCGGGAATCGCGAGCGGCGAGAGGCGGTCCGGACCGCGGTCGAAGAGCGTCTTGAAGCTCTCGCCCGTCACTTCGATGCCGCCGATGCCGACGCCGAGGATCGTACCGACGCGCTTCATGTCGGGATTCGTCTCGTCGGTGTAGCCCGCGTCCTTCCACGCCTCCTTCGCCGCGGCGACCGCGTACTGGGAGAAGAGCGCCATGTGGCGCGCCGCCTTCTTGTCGAGGAGGCCGCCGCCGATCGCGTATTCCTCGAAGCCCTTCACTTCCGCCGCGACCTGACAGGTGCAGCGCGAGGCGTCGAATTTCGTGATTTTGGAAATTCCCGGCGTCCCGGCCTTAATGGCCGCCCACGTCGCGTCCTTGCCGTTGCCGACCGCGGTCAGCATCCCGATACCGGTGATCATTACCTTCTTCATCTCAATTTTCTCCTTACGTTTTAAATTTCAATCAATGTTTCATGCTTCATGCTTCATGTTTCATGTCTCTCACAGTTCCGGCCACTTGCAGTACGTGCCCGCGTAGGTGAGCCCGGCGCCGAAGCCGACCATGACGATCTTCATCCCTTCCTTGAGCTCGCCCGCGCGGACGGCCTGGTCGAGCGAAATCGGGATCGAGGCGGCGGAGGTGTTCGCGGTCGTCTCGAGGTTGAGCCAGAACTTCTCGAGCGGGAGCTTCATCCGGCGCGCGACGGCCTCGATGATGCGGGCGTTCGCCTGATGGGCGAAGACACGGTCGAGATCCTCGGGCGTCGTCCCGAGCTTTTCGCAGAGGTCGCGCGAGACCTTCGAGAGCGTGCGGACCGCGAAGGCGAAGACGTCGTGGCCCATCAGCGTGAGCGCGGGGAAGTCCCACTTCTCGGGACGCATCGGGACGCCGGTCGGGGCGAGCGGGAGCGCGTCCTTCGCGCCGCCGCCGCGGGTGATGAAGCCCGCGCCCTTTCCGTCCGCGCCGAGGATCGTCGTCGCCTTCGTCTTCAAGGAGGCGACGCCCGGCGGCTCGTCGTTACCGAGGACGACCGCGCCCGCGCCGTCGCCGAAAAGAATGCAGCTGCCGCGGTCGGACCAGTCGACGATTCGCGTCAGGGCCTCGGTGCCGATGACGAGCGCCTTGCGGTCGGGGTAGAAGTTGACGAAGCCGCGCGCCTGCTCGAGCGCGTAGACGAAGCCGGCGCACGCGGCCTGAAGGTCGAACGCGCCCGCGTTCGTCGCCTCGAGAATGCCCTGGATAAGGCACGCCGTCGAGGGGAAGGGGCTGTAGTCCGGGGTCGAAGTCGCGACCACGATAAGCCCGATCTCGTCCTTCGAGACGCCCGCCGCCTCAAGCGCGCGCTTCGCGGCCTCGGCGCCCATCGTCGCCGCCGACTCGCCCTCGCCCGCGACGTGGCGCGAGTGGATGCCCGTATGCGAATAGATCCACTCGTCGGTCGTATCGAGCGATTTCGCGATATCGTCGTTCGTCACGACCTTTTCGGGGAGGTAGCTCCCCGTACCGAGAATTCTGATGCCCATCGTTACCCTTTCGTTACGAATGTATTGATAACATTATATCAAATCTTACATCTTCCACTCTTCGGTCCGGGTCTTCTGCTCGACCGGCTTCGAGTAGACGTCGGTCTCGTCGACTTCGGGCTTCTTCGGGTCGAGCGCCGTCTCGAACTTCGGCGTCTCGCGCTCGGGGTGGTCCTCCTTGAGGATCGCGGGGGCTCCCGTCCCGGTCACCGCGTTCGCGCCGACCATCGCGGCGGCCGCGGCCTTCTCCTCCTCGCCCGCCGCCTCGCGCTCGTCAACCGCGGCCTTCGCGTCGGCGTTGACTTCGCCGAGCTTCGACCCGCGGGGCGGGAGCGGCTTGAGGAGCGGATCGCCCTCGCCGATCATCGTGCACTTGAGCGGCTCCTTGATGTACGCCTCGATATCGGGAATCGCGAACGATTCGTCCTGGTCGGCGAAGCTGATCGCGATGCCGGTCGAGCCCGCGCGGCCCGTGCGGCCGATGCGGTGGACGTAGTCCTCGGCCTCGTAGGGGAAGTCGAAGTTGATTACGTACTCGAGCCCCTTCACGTCGATGCCGCGGCCGGCGACGTCGGTCGCGACGACGACCTTGACCTCGCCCTCGCGGAACGCGTCGAGAACCTTGAGGCGCTTGTTCTGGTTGACGTCGCCCGAGAGCATCTCGGCGGAGACGCCGCGGACCTTGAGCGACGAGTAGACGTCGTCGGTCGTCGTCTTCCGGTTGCAGAAGACGATCGTCCGCGCGTCCGGGTGGAGCGCGATATGGTTGTAGAGGACCTTGAACTTGTCCTCTGCGCGGATGATGTAGACGACCTGACGGACCGTGTCGGTCGCGTTCGTCTCGCTCGCGACTTCGGCGCGGTAGGGCTCGTCCATCCAGTTCCGGGCGAGATTCATGACCGTGTCGTTCAAGGTCGCCGAGTAGAGCATCGTGCAGCGCTTCTCCTTCGGCGGGAGATTGCCCATGATCCGGCGGACGTCGGGAATGAAGCCCATGTCGAGCATGCGGTCGGCCTCGTCGATCACGAGCGTATCGACGTTCCGGAGGTTGATGACGTGGCTCTTCACGAAATCGAGGAGGCGGCCCGGGGTCGCGACGAGGAGGTCGACCGGCTCGCGGAGGACTTCCTCGCGCTGGCGGTCGTAGTCCATTCCGCCGTAGACGGCGAGCGAGCGGAGCCCGGTGTAGCGGCCGATCGCGTCGGCGTCCTTGCAGATCTGGATGACGAGCTCGCGCGTCGGCGCGATCACGAGCGCGCGCGGATTCCCGCCTTCCTTCGCTCGGTTTTCGGGGCTGCGGAGGTAGCGAGTCAGGATCGCGACGAGAAACGCCGCGGTCTTCCCGGAACCGGTCTGGGCCTTGCCCGCGATGTTCTTCCCGGCGAGCGCCTGCTCGAGCGAGAGGGCCTGGATCTCGGTGCAGTACTTGAACCCGAGGTCGGCGATGCCGTGCATCACCTCGCTCGGAAGGTTGAAATCGTGGAAGCGCTTCTTTCCGTCCATCGGCTCGACGGTGAAGGTCGACTCGTCCCACTTCGCGTGGGCCTCGGCGCGCGCCTTCAGCTCCTCGGGCGTGATCTCGCCGCCGGGGCGCATCTGGCCGGCCGCCGTGTTGACGATCGCGGGACCGCGACGGCCGCCGCGATCGCCGCCGCGCTGACCGCCGCGATTCCCGCCGCGGCCGCCGCGCTCGCCCTGGCGCTGGGAGCGGTCCTTCGCCTGGTCGCGCTGGGGGCGGTCGCCCCGCTTTTGGTCGCCGCGACCCTGACGCTGCTCGCCGCCCTTCTTCTGCCGATCGTTTTCGCGGCCCTTCTGGCCGCCCTGACCGCGCTCGCCGCGGCCGCCCTGGCCCTTCTTCGCGCCGTTCTGTTTCCGCGCCCCTTTCGCGGGCGTCTTCTTCCCGGTAAGCGCCGAGACGATCTTCTTGAGAAATCCGAAAGCCATGATGAAAAATCTTCCTGAAACGAACTTGAATTCCGACTTCGGGGAAAAGTCCCCTTTTGAAACCGAAACGGCGGCAGAATGAATCGGCCGCCGTTCGGTTCGCCGCGAAAAATCGCGGTACGCTTTTTAACGCTTCGAGAACTGGAAGCGCTTGCGGGCGCCCGGCTGACCGGGTTTCTTACGTTCCTTCATGCGGCTGTCGCGGGTCATGCAGCCGGCCTTCTTGAGCGCGGCGCGGGTCGTTTCGTCGGCCGCGACGAGCGCGCGGGCGAGACCGTGGCGGATCGCCCCGGCCTGACCGGAGATGCCGCCGCCCTTCGCGTAGCACTCGACGTCGACCTTCGACATGTCGTAGCCGGAGATCGCGACGGGCTGCTTGAGGTAGTCGCGGAGCGCCTCGGAAGGAATGTAGGCCTCGAGCTCGACCTTGTTGACGGTCCACTTGCCCGAGCCCGGGACGAGATTGACGCGGGCGGTCGCGGTTTTACGACGGCCGGTACCGGCGGAAATAGCCTTCTTGGTAGCCATTTTTCAGTTCCTCCCTTAGAGCTTGATCTCGACCGGCTTCTGCGCGGCGTGAGTGTGTTCGGCGCCGGCGAAGACCTTGACGCGGGTCATCATCTTGCGCGCGATGTTGTTCTTCGGGAGCATGCCCCAGACGGCTTCCATGATCATGCGCTCGGGGTGGGACGCGCGCATTTCGGCCGCGGTGAATTCCTTGAGACCGCCGCGGAAACCGGAGTAGCGCTGATAGCTCTTGAGCTCTTCCTTCTTGCCGGTGAGCTTGACCTGAGCCGCGTTGACGACGACGACGAACGCGCCCGCGTCGACGGACGGATCGAAGGTCGGGAGGTCCTTCGCGCGGAGTTTGTTGGCGATAACGACGGCGAGGCGGCCGAGCGGCTGATCCTTCGCGTCGATGAGGAACCACTGGCGGTTGTCGCCCGGGTTCGGAGCACGATAGCTCTTCTGCATCTTTTCTTTTCCTTTATCTCGCGTTTTTGTGCCCGGCTACCGGGTTTTGTCCGCATTTCGTGATCGGCACCCGCCGACCACGGGAAGCCGGTTTATACCCCGACTTCACAATTGGTCAAATAGTTTACCAAAACGCGCCGATATTGGCAATAGCGCAATTATTCAAGTTGATGTCGACCGCGGCGGGCTGGATATGATATAATACCCGCCAATCATTTCAGTCTGTGACCCGAGGCACGGTGCCGGGGGTGTGACAGAATTGAAGTCTACAGGGAATGAAAAAATGACGAAGAAGAACCATTGCCACGTTTTCACGTCGGAGTCCGTTTCGGAAGGACATCCCGACAAGGTGGCGGACCAGATCTCCGATGCAATCCTCGACGCGTGTTTGAAAGTCGACCCATCGGCCCATGTCGCGTGCGAAACGACGGTCGGCCCGGATGTCGTCGTGAACGTCGGCGAGATCACCTGCCGCGATTTTGAAAAAGGCGTCGTGGATACCGAGAAAATCGCGCGGCGCGTCGCGAAGAAAATCGGCTACACCGTTCCCGAAGAGCATTTCGCGGCCGCGACGTTCAAGTATCTCAACTTCCTTCACGGCCAGTCGCCCGACATCGCGCGCGGCGTCAACCGCAAGACGAAGGCGAAACAGGGCGCGGGCGATCAGGGGATGATGTTCGGCTACGCGACGAACGAGACGAAGAGCTTCATGCCCGCGCCGATCGTCTACTCCCACGAGCTCCTCAAGATGTTCGCGAAACTCCGCCACACGGGGAAGCTCCCGTGGCTGCGCCCCGACTCGAAGAGCCAGCTCTCCGTCGTCTACGAAGAAGGCCGCCCCGTCCGCATCGACACGGTCGTCCTCTCCCACCAGACGACCGAGGAAGGCGCGACGAAGGAGAACTACGCGCTCCTCGAAAAGCTCTCGCGCGAGTTCCTCGAGAAGACGGGGCTCCTCGTCCCGGAAACGAAATTCTACGTGAACCCGACCGGCAAGTTCGTCGTCGGCGGTCCCTGCGGCGACTCCGGCCTCACCGGGCGCAAGATCATCGTCGACACCTACGGCGGAATGGCGGCTCACGGCGGCGGCGCGTTCTCGGGTAAGGACCCCTCGAAAGTCGACCGCTCGGCCGCTTACTACGCGCGCTACGCCGCGAAGAACATCGTCGCCGCCGGCCTCGCCGACCGCTGCCAGATTCAGGTCGCCTACGCTATCGGCGTCGATAAGCCCGTGTCCTTCTGCGTGAAGACCTACGGAACGGCGCACGGCGTCACGAACGAAGACCTCGAGAAGATGCTTATTTCGGGGAAGATATTCGACTTCCGCCCCTACGCGCTGATCGAGGACCTCGGTCTTCTCGCGCCGAAGGGCTGGAAATACGAGGACACCGCCGCATACGGCCACTTCGGCCGCTCGGCGTTCCCGTGGGAAAAGCTCGACCGCGTCGCCGCGCTCAAGGCGTGGCGCGACCGCTGATCGGTCTCGCCCGTCGCTTACGCGATCAACGAAAGAAACTCGCCTCGGACCTTTTCATCGGCGCGGAACGTGCCGAGAACGGCCGAGGTGACCGTTTCCGAATTCTGCTTCTCGACGCCGCGCATCATCATGCAGAGGTGCTTCGCCTTGATGACGACGCCGACCCCTTCCGCGCCAGTCTCCGCCATCACCGCGTTCGCGATTTCCTCGGTGAGCTTCTCCTGAATCTGCAGCCGCCGCGCGAACATGTCGACGATTCGCGCGAGCTTGGAGATCCCGAGGACCTTGCCCTTCGAGATGTAGCCGATCGCGCACTTCCCGTAGAACGGGAGGATGTGGTGCTCGCACATCGAATAGAGTTCGATGTCCTTCACGATCACCATGTGGTTCGTGCCGCTCTTGAAATAGGCGCCGTTCACGACCGCCTTGAGTTCCTGCCGATACCCGCGCGTCAGGAACGTCATCGCCCTCGCGACGCGCTCCGGGGTCTTCTTAAGCCCCTCGCGCTCCGGGTCCTCGCCGAGCTCGACGAGAATCTCCCTCACGAGCGCCGCAAGCTTCGCCTGATCCGGCTCCTTCTTCCCGTTCTTCTTGATCGCCATCACACCTTCTCCTTACACAACCTGTCTCAACAGTCTTTCACTTTTACTTTTTCGTTTTCACTTTTCCTCGACCGCTCGCCGGCGAAGCCGATCACGTGGCTCTCGACCGAGGCGGCGAGCGACGACGAAAGATACTTTTCATCGCGCGTCGTGACCGCCCGGAGGAAATCGCGGACGAGCGCGAGGTCGCCGCCCGCGTGGCCGGAGTCCTTGTAGTTCCCGCCCTCCGGCGCCTTGAATTCCCAGTGAAGTCTGCGCCCGCTCCGGAAGACATGGATATCGAACGTCGTTCCGTCGCCCTCGAGATAGCCGAGCGTTCCCATGACGCGCGTACGGCGCCCGCCCCACGGAGTGAAGGCGTCCATCGTGAAACTCGCGGTCACGCCGCCCTCGAAGCGGAGAGTCGCGACGAGGTGATCGGGCTGGTCGTTGTCGCAGGCGTAGACGCAGCGCCCGTACGGGCTCGTCTCGAGTTCCTTCGCGAAGACCTCGTCCGGCGCGTCGCGAGGAATATCGAAGACGTAGCGGAACCATTTCCGCCGGACGTAGATATCGAGCGCCGAATACGGGCATTCCGCCTCGTGGGGGCAGCCGTCCGTGCAGCGCGCGGGCGCGTCCGCGGGGCGCCGGTCGTGGCGGAAGAGCGCGGTCGAGCCCTCGCAGGCGATCGACTCGCAATGCTTTCCGATCATCCACTTGAGGATATCGAGGTCGTGGCACGTCTTCGCGAGGATCATCGGCGTCGTCGCCTTCGAGTCGCGCCAGTTTCCGCGCACGAACGAGTGCGCCATGTGCGCGAACATCACCGGCTCCTGGTGCTGGATATTCACGACTTCGCCGAGAACGCCGGAATCGATCGCGTACTTCATCGCGCGGGAATACGGCGAATAGCGGAGGACGTGACCGACCGCGACCATCACGCCCGTCTCGCGCTGGCGCGCGAGAAGCGCGCGGCACTCCTCCTCGGTCTGGGCCATCGGCTTCTCGAGAAGAATGTCGTAGCCCTGGAGCATCGCCGCCATCGCGGGCTCGTAGTGGAGGTCGTCGGGGAGCGCGACGAGAAGGACGTCGGCCTGGCGCCCCGCCGCGAGCATCTCGTGATAGTCGCCGAAGACGTGCTCGGGCGCGATCCCCCACTCCGCGGCCATCTTCTCGCGGCGGTAGCGGTTAATATCCGCGACCGCGACGACCTTGAGCGTACCGGGGAAAAGCTTCCCGTAGGACGGATACTCGTTCCCGCGCGACCCCGCGCCCATCACGGCGACGGTGACGCATTTCGTCGTACCCGATTCGAGCCCCTCGACCGGGCACTCGAAAGCTTCGATCGTTTGATCCTTGTCCATCTTTGCAACCTCGATTAAACCTGATTCATCTCCGCGCCGAGAAACGGCTTCGCGTGGGCGTGGGCGATCGCGAGCCCGAGCGCGTCGGCGGCGTCGTTCTGCGGGAGTGAGTCAAGCGCGAAAAGCGTCTTGATCATCCGCTGGATCTGCTCCTTCTCGGCGAGCCCGTTCCCGCACACGGCCATCTTCATCCGCCGCGGCTCGTATTCGTAAATCGGCTTTCCGGCCTCGACGCCCGCGACGATCACGGCCCCGCGCGCCTCGCCAAGGACCATCATCGTGTTCGCATTCTTCCCGTAAATCACCTTCTCGACCGCGAGACAGTCGGGATTGAAACGCTCGATCAACTCGGCGATCTTCAGGTGGATATTCCTCAGGCACTCCGAAACCGCGAGCTTCGGCGCGTTAGGGATCCGCCCGTATTCGAGCGCGACGAGCCGGCTCCCATGCGTCTCGATGACGCCGAAGCCGGTCGACCTGAGCGAAGTATCGACGCCGAGAACGCGCATCGCGAATCACTCGGCCGCGTACGGGTCGAGGAAGGCCTCCTTGAAATCGTAGCCGCCGACGAACGATTCGGGCGTATCGTCGTCGTCCTTGTGAATGCGGCCGGAATCGGTCAAATTGAACATCATCTCGCCGATGTCCTCGCAGCACTTGAGCCCCCACTCCGTAAGGACGCGGTAGGTGAGCGGCCCGTACTGGTCGAGCGCGGTCTCGCGAAACTCCGCGAGGATCTCCTCGCCCGTCACGTGCTTCTCGCCGTTGTTCCCGAGATACGAGACGACGTCCATCAAAAGCGCGTACGCCCTCGGCGCGTACCGGTCGTCCTTCGCGACCACATCCGCGAAATCATCCTTCTCGAAATCTATTTCTTCCATATCTTCTCCGTCTTTCTCACCTTCTCACCCTCTCACCTTCTCACCCTCTCACCTTCTCTTCCTCTCACCCTCTCACGCGAGCGCAGCGAGCACCTCGGGAAGGAGTTGCTTCTTTCTCGACATCACGCCGGGCATGAGGAGCGTCCCGTTCGGGCCCTTGCGGTACGGGAGTGCGCGACGGACGCCGTCGATGCCGCGATAGAGGAGTTCCGAGTCGCCGCGCACCGGATCGGTCACCATCAGCGCGAAGAAGTCGAGCGCGTTCGCCGCGATCGCGCGGTCGATCGCGCCCGAAAGGTCCTCGATATGCTGGTGGAAGTACGCGAGGTTCGTTTCCTCGAGCTGGGCGAGCATGAACTTCCGTCCGCTCTCCTGATAAGTCTTCGCGTCGCTCGCGATCGCCTGGTCGGGCGTCATCGACGTGAGCGCGGACTGGGTCGACATCATGCCTTCCATGATCGACTCAGCCGTCTCGCCGCAGAGTTTCTCGAGCCAGGTGCAGAGCGAGCGGTCCTGGTCGGTCGTGGTCGGCGACTGGAAGAGGAGCGTGTCGGCGACGATGCCCGCGATCAGGATTCCCGCCGTTTCGCGCGTCGGCCGCTCGCCCGCGGCGCGGAACATCCGCGCGACGAGGGTGCAGGTCGAGCCGACGACGTCCGCCGTGTAGCGGATCGGGTCCTTCGTCGCGGCGAAGGCGATGCGGTGGTGGTCGACGACCTCGATCACCGGAACCTCGTCGAGCCCCGGAATGCCCTGATCGGTCTCGTTGTGGTCGACGAGAATCATCCTGAACGGCGGCTCCTCCGCGAACGCGCGCTTGAGGACGGTTCCGAGGAGTATCCCGTTTTCGTCGACGACCGGGAAGTGGTTGTGGGAATTCCTGACGGCAGCCGTCCGGATGTCGTGGACCGGGTCCGACTCAAGGAGTATCTCGGCGCAATGGTGAAGCGGCGCGCGCGAAACGGGAATCGTGAGGTCGCCGCGCGAGAGAAAGAGATTGAGAAGCTTCGCGGGCGAGAGAATGCCGATGAACTTCCCGTCGCGGCCGCGCACGGGGAGCGACGATTCGCCCGCCGCCTCGAGTTTCCGGAGCGCGTCGACGAGCGGCATGTCGGCGTCGATCATCGGGACCGAGTGGTCGACGAGATGGCGGACGCGGACGTAGACGTCGCGCTTCACGCGCGGCGGCTTCACGCCGAAGTGGTCGAACGCCCATTTCGCCTTCTCGGGGAGCTTGCCGCAGCAGATCGCCTCGACGTCGGCCGTTCCGGTCCGGTGCCGCAGATCCGCGAGCGCGTACGCGCTCATCACCGAGTCGACGTCGGGATTCCTGTGACCGCAGATATAAGTCTTCATATCAAGTGACCCATCTTCTCTTTCTTCGTTTCGAGATACCGCTTGTCGTGGGCGTTCGGTGGGATGACGATCGGAACGCGCTCGACGATTTCAAGGCCGTAGCCCTCAAGCCCCGCGATCTTGCACGGGTTGTTCGTCAGAAGCCGCAGCTGGTGAATCCCGAGATCGACGAGCATCTGGGCGCCTTCGCCGTAGTCGCGAAGATCGGGCGGGAAGCCGAGCGCGATATTCGCCTCGATCGTATCCATCCCCTCCTCCTGCTTCCGGTATGCGTGGAGCTTGTTCGCGAGCCCTATGCCGCGGCCCTCCTGACGCATGTAAAGAACGGCGCCGCGCCCTTCCTTTTCGATCATCTCCATCGCGGTGTGGAGCTGCGGGCCGCAGTCGCACCGCTCCGAGCCGAGAACGTCGCCCGTAAAGCACTCCGAGTGGACGCGGACGAGGACCGGTGCGCCGTCGTCGACCCGGCCCTTCACGAGCGCGAGATGCTCGAGCCCGGTTACGCGGCTCTTGTACATCTTGAGCCGGAAGTGGCCGTGATCGGTCGGGAGGTCGACGTCCTCGATGAGTTCGACGAGCGAGCGCGGATTCGTCTTCTTCGCGCCCGAGGAATCCGCGATCGGCGACGAAGAGGAAAGCCGGTACGCGATCAGGTCCGCGATCGTCATCAGTTTCAGATTGTACTTCTTCGCGAACTCCTTCACGTCGACCATCCGGGCCATCGTCCCGTCGTCCTTCATGATTTCGCAGCAGAGCCCGACTTCCTTGAGCCCCGCGAGCCGGCAGAGGTCGACCGTCGCCTCGGTGTGGCCGGCGCGGACGAGGACGCCGCCCTCACGGGCGCGGAGCGGGAACATGTGCCCCGGGCGGCGGAAGTCCTCGGGCTTCGCGCCGTCCTTCACGCACGCGAGCGCGGTCATCGAGCGCTCGGCGGCGGAGATCCCGGTCGTCGTCGAGACGCCGTCGATCGAGACGGTGAACGCCGTCGAGTGGTTGTCGGTATTCTCGAGCACCATCTGCGGGAGGCCGAGCTTCCGGCAGTACTCGTCGGACATCGGCATGCAGATAAGCCCTTTCGCGTGGCTCGCCATGAAGTTGACGTTCTCGAGCGTCGCGTATTCGGCGGCGCAGATGCAGTCGCCTTCGTTCTCGCGGTCGGCGTCGTCAGTGACGAGGACGATCTCGCCGCGCCGGAGCGCCGCGAGACATTCCTCGACGGTTGCGAATTCTTCGTTCATGTTTTCTTACAGCGCCTTCAGGATATCGTCCGTCAGACTCGCCTCGCCCTCGACGTCGAACTTGAAGAGCTCGAGCTTGACGGGAACGGTCTTCGCGGAGGTATTGCGGTAGCGCGCCGCCTTCCATCCGGCGGCGGAATTAAGCCCGGTGTGCATTTCGCTCCCGCGGTTCTGGGTCTTGAGCGGCTCCCACTTCTCGCCGTCCTTCGAGACCTCGATGACGCCCGCGGCGACCGCCTCGGGCGAACCGAGCTTCGCATGGAAGTAGTTCGTGAGCCAGTTCTCGGGAACGGTGAGACCGAACCATTCGCCGGGCTTCACCTCCTTCTGCTCCATGACCTTCGCGAGCCCCGCGAACTTGCCCTGACGGCTCGTCACGAGCGACGGGAAGTCGGCGCAGCCGGAAATCGCCTTGAACTCGCCCTTCACCTGGAAGTCGGCGCCCTTCTTCGCGCGGTAGAGTTTCCTGAGCTCGCCGTCGAGAATCGTCTCGATGAGCGGCTTGAGGACGAGGGTCGAGGTCTCGGGGCGCTTGACGTTACCCCGGTCGTTCGGGAACGTCGCCGCCTTGAACTTCTCGATATGACGCGAGGCGACTTTCTCGATCGCCTCGCGGGCGGTCTTGATTCCTTTAACCGCGGTCTTCTTCCCGCCCGCGAGATCGAGGGCGAGCATGCCTTCCGCCATCTGCAGCTTCTCGGTCTCGAGCCAGCCCTCGATTTCCCAGCCAAGCCCCTTCTCCATGTCGAGTTTTTCAAGAAGCGTCTTCGCTGCGCCGCCGACTTCCTTGAAGAGAGCGCGCAGTTCCGCCGCGGTCTTCTTCTCGATCTTCCCGTTCGTCTTGTACTCGTTCAGCGCGCGGTCGCAGAGCGGCTTCGCCGAGACCGATTCCTCGCGGTGGTAGCCGTGGAAATTCTGGTACTGGTCGGAGTTGTGCTCGGCGAAAACGCGCATCGCCTTCGCGATCTCCGGGTCGGGATAGATCTTCGCGAACGACTCCTCCCACGATTTCCGCGAATCGAACGCGGCGGGGTCCTTAGCCCACGCGGCGACGCCGTAGAGGGCGAGCTTGTTCGCCTCGCAGTTCTCCATCGGGTTCGAGACAAAGCCCGCGTACTTCGCGTCGTCGAGCCCGTAGGTCCGGCCGAGGAGGAGCTTCCGGCGGCAGTAGTCATTGACCGGCCAGTTCCACCAGATGAACGGGGGACGCTGGAAATCGGCGGTGATCTTCTCGACGTCGGCGCGGTTGATGTCGTGGCAGATCGTCGCGCCGGTCCACATGATGTTGACGCGCTTATCGAGTTTCGCGCCGAGCGTCTTCTGGTACGGGTGGCCCGAGCCCCAGTAGACGTTCGGGCACATGACGAGCGGGGCGCAGCCCTTCTTCGTGTCGAGGAACTCCTTCTGGACGCGGTTGCAAATTTCCGCGTGGAACTCGGCGTCGCTCCCGCCGAAGTCGTCGAAGAAGATCGCGAAGGCGCGGAATCCCGCGTCGTACATCCAGCCGAGCTTCTTGAAGAGCGCCTCGTAGTCGGCCTCGCTCCCCTTCTTGAAAGTTCCGCCGAGATGGATCGCCCAATAGAAGTTCACCTTGTTCGCCTTCGCGCACTTGAGGAGCTTCTCGAAGTCGGCGATCTGGTCCTCAGGATACGCCTCGCGCCACTTGCCGTGGTGGTAGGGGTCGTCCTTCGGCCCGTAGATGAATGTATTGAGACCGGTCTCGCCCATGAACTTCAAGAGCGAGAGCCGGCCTTCGGTCCCCCACGGACGCCCGTAATAACCCTCCACGACGCCGCGGAACGGAATCGGTTCCGAAGCGAACGCGGATACGGCGAAAAAGACCGCGGCGAGCGCGAGCCCGGCGGTACGTAAGAATCTGCTCATCGTATTTTCCCCTTGGATTGCAGGCCGTATTCCCGAGCGGCCCGATGAATAAGCTGTCATCAAGTGTATCTCAGGACTTCGTCGACCGTCGTGTAGCCGTCGAGGATCGAGCGGATGCCGTCTTCGCGCATAGTGCGCATTCCGAGTTCGCGGGCCTTCTCGCGGATGACGAGGGTCGGCGCCTTGTTGTTGACGAGCTCGCGGAGGGGACCGGACATCCGGAGGTACTCGAAGACGCCCTTGCGGCCCTTGTAGCCGGTGCCGTTACACGTCTTGCAGCCCTTGCCGAAATAGAACGGGCGCCCGCCGATCTGGTCGCGCGTCATCTCGATTCTTTCGAGCGTCTCGTCGTCGGGCTCGTACGGCTGCTTGCACTCCTTGCAGCAGGTGCGGACGAGTCGCTGGCCGAGGACGCCCTCGAGCGTCGAGGAAAGGAGGTACGGGGCGACGTTCATGTCGACGAGTCGCATCACCGCGCCCGCCGCGTCGTTCGTGTGGAGGGTCGAGAAGACGAAGTGGCCGGTCAAGGCCGCCTGGACGGCGATTTCCGCGGTCTCGAGGTCGCGGATCTCGCCGATCATCATGACGTCGGGGTCCTGACGCAGGAAGGCGCGCAGCACCTTCGCGAAGGTGTTCCCCGCCTGGGCGTCGATCGGGACCTGGACGATGCCGTCGACGTTGTATTCGACCGGCTCCTCGGCGGTGAGGAGCTTCGTGTCGATCTGGTTGATGCGGCGGAGGACCGAATAAAGGGTCGTCGTCTTGCCGGAGCCCGTCGGGCCGGTCACGATGAAAATGCCGTTCGGCTTTTCGATATCCATCGTGATCTGCTCGTAAACGTCCTCGGGGAGGCCGACGTTCTCAAGGTCGAGCGAGGTCGCCGACTGGTCGAGGATTCGCATAACGACCGATTCGCCGTGGGCGGTCGGAAGGCACGAGACGCGGAGGTCGACGGGGCGGCCCGCGACCGTGAGCGCGATACGACCGTCCTGCGGGATGCGGCGCTCGGCGATGTTGAGGTTCGCGAGAATCTTGATGCGCGAGATGATCGCGGGCGCCATCTTGACGTCCGGCGCCTTCATCTCATAGAGCGCGCCGTCGACGCGGTAGCGGATCTTGAAATCGTTCTCGAACGGTTCGATGTGAATATCGGCCGCGCGGTCGACGACGCCCTGATAAAGAACGAGGTTCACGAACTTGATGATCGCCGAGGAGTTCGCCGCGTTCTCCATCGAGGCGATGTCGTTCGCGTTCGCCGCGGCGAGCTCGTCGTCGGAGTCGAGCGATTCGCCGACCGACTTGAGCATGTCCGCGACCGAGGCGTTCGCGTCGCCGTAGTACTGGCCGATCCGGTCCATGACGTCGTGCTCGCGCGCGAAGACGAAACGGACTTCCTTCGAGAGCGTGAAGAGCATCTCGTCGGAGATGCGCGGGTCGACGAGGTCGAAGGTCGCGAGCGTCACCGACGAATCGTCGGCGGCGACCGGGAAGACATTGTACATCCGCGCCGTCGAGGCGGGAATCGCCTCGGTCACCTCCTGGTCGAGCGTCATCGCGCCGAGATCGATCATCTCGGTGTTCTGGTCGGCCGCCATCAGCGCGAGGAGGTCGTCCTCGGTCACGATCTCGGAGTCGATGACCTGCTGGCGCACCGTCTTCGACTCGGTTTTCGCGAGGTCGGCGACATCCTTCGCGCCGTCCTCGTCGAGGTAGCCGTTCGTGACGAGAATCTGGAGAATCGGATCGAGCATAAGGTTACTCTCCCATTTCCTCTTTGAGCTTCTGGACGATCGAGTCGGGGTCCTGCGACTTCGTGATGAGCTCCTCGTACGCGATGAGGCCGTCCTTGTAGAGCTGGGTGAGGTGGGCGTCAAGCGTCTGCATGCCGAACTTCGCGCCGGTCTGGAGGTCCGACTTGATCATGTTCGTCTTGTTGTCGCGGATTCGCGACTTGATCGCGTCCGTCGAGGTCATGATCTCGAACGCGGCAACGCGGCCGTGGACCTCGCCGTTCTCGTCGAGGCGCGGGAGCAGGATCTGGGAAATGACGGCCTGAAGGCCGGCCGCGAGCTGGGTGCGGACCTGTTCCTGCTGGTTCGTCGGGAACGCGTCGACGATACGGTCGACCGTTTCCGCGGCGCCGGTCGTGTGGAGCGTGCCGAATACGAGGTGGCCCGTTTCCGCGGCGGTGATCGCCGCGGCGATCGTTTCGAGGTCGCGCATTTCGCCGACGAGAATGACGTCCGGGTCCTGACGGAGCGCGCGGCGGATCGCCTCGGCGAAGCTCGGGACGTCGTCGCCGACTTCGCGCTGGGTGACGAGCGATTTCGCGGAGGTGTGGTAGAATTCGATCGGGTCTTCGATCGTGATGATATGTACGGAGCGCTCGTGGTTGATGACGTTCAGCATCGAGGCGAGGGTCGTCGACTTACCGGAGCCGGTAGGACCGGTGACGAGGATCAGCCCGCGCGGCTTGAAGAGGAGTTCCTTCACGACGGGCGGAAGGCCGAGCTGCTCCATCGTGAGGAGCGAGTTCGGAATCTGACGGAGGACCATGCCGTAGCGCTTGCGCTCCTTGAAGACCGAGACACGGAAGCGGGTGCCGTCCTCGACCGCGATCGCGAAGTCGGCGCCGCCGTTCTTCTCGACCTCGTCCATCGCCTCGGGCTTGCCGCCGAGCTCGCAGGTCTCGACGCAGAGCTGGTGCGACTCGTCCTCGGTGAGGTCCTCGTCCGAGAGCGCCTCGAGCGAACCGTGGACGCGCAGTTTCGGCGGCATGTACGCGCGGATATGGAGGTCGGAGCCCCCTTCGTCGATCGTCGCCTGCAGCAAATCCTTCATCGAAAAATCCATTTTATCCTCTCCTTCAATCTTAATTTTTATTCAATCGGAAAATCGAAAAATCGATTAATCGAAAAATCGAAAAATCAATCTGCGTCTCCCATCGTGACACGCAGAATCTCGCTCAGACTCGTCATGCCGCTCGCGACCTTGAGCATGCCGTCCTCGCGGAGCGTGCGCATGCCCATTTCGCGGGCGCGCTGGCGGAGGAGCGTCGCGGGGGCGTGGTCGAAGATAAGGCGCTGGATCGTGTCGTCGACCTTGAAGATCTCGAAGATGCCCTTACGGCCCTTGTAGCCGGAGTGGCCGCACTTGTCGCAGCCGGCGCCGTGGAACATGCGCTCGGGCATCGTCTTCGAGATCGCGCCGAGCATCTTCACCTCGCGCTCGGTCGGCGTGTAGGGCTCGCGGCACTTCTCGCAGATCGCGCGGACGAGTCGCTGGGCCATCGCGGCGCGGAGTGCGGAGGCGACGAGGAACGGTTTGCAGCCGATATCGAGGAGTCGCGTGACGGCCGACGGCGCGTCGTTCGTGTGAAGGGTCGAGAACACGAGGTGGCCCGTGAGCGCCGCTTCCATCGCGATGCCCGCCGTCTCCTCGTCACGGATTTCGCCGATCATGACGATATTCGGCGCCTGACGGAGAATCGAGCGGAGCGCCGCCGAGAAGTCGAGGCCGACGTCCTTGTTGACCTGCACCTGGTTGATGCCGGACATCTGGTATTCGACCGGGTCCTCGACGGTGATGAGCTTCTTGTCGGGCTTGTTGATCTGGCCGAGGCAGGCGTAGAGGGTAGTCGTCTTTCCCGAGCCCGTCGGGCCCGTCACGAGGACGACGCCGTCAGGGAGCTTGATGAGGCGCTCGAAGGTCGCCTGGTCGTCCGCGAGGAAGCCGAGCTGCGGAAGACCGAGCGAGAGGTTCGACTTATCGAGTACACGCATGACGATCGACTCGCCGTGGTTCGTCGGGACCGAGTTCACGCGGAGGTCGAGGTCGCGCCCGTTCACGGTGATCTGGATTCGGCCGTCCTGCGGGATGCGCTTTTCGGAGATCTTCATCTTCGACATGATCTTGATGCGCGAGATGATCGAACCCTGAAGGCGCTTCGGCGGCGAGTCCATCTTCCGGAGCGCGCCGTCGATACGGTAGCGGACGCGGAACTCCTTCTCCATCGGCTCGAGATGAATATCCGAGGCCTTCATCTTGATCGCGTTCGTGATCAGGAGCGCGGCGAGCTTCGCGACGGCGCCGTCTTCCTTGTCGCCGTCGTCGCCGAGGTCGAGATCGTCGCGCGTCTGCACGTCGGCGGGCTCGTCGGCGGCGTAGAGCTTCGCGGTCGCGGCCTGGATCTCCGCGCGCGGCGAGATGACGGCCTCGACGTCGCGGCCGTGGAGAACATAGCGGAGAGAGTCGATCGCGTCGTAGCCCATCGGGTCCGCGAGCGCGACCGTGATCGAGTCCTCGTCGGCGACGACGGGGACGACGCCGTATTTCTTCGCGATGTCGGCCGGAATCTCCTTCACGATTTCCGGATTGATCGCGTCGGCGTTGACGTGGCAGTACTTGAGGCCGAACTGATCGGCGACGGTTCCGAGAACCTCGTCTTCGCCGATCGTCCCCGAGGAGACGAGCGCGTCGAGCGTCGTCTCGTTTTCGGCCTTGATCGAGGTGCGGGCGGTTTCGACCTGCTCGGGCGTAAGGAACCCGCGCTCGGTCAAAAGCTCGATTACGTATTCGTCGTTACTAGTCATGACAGGTAAAAGTATAGCGCAAACACCCTGAATTTACAAGAGCAAGGGGACTATCCACATTCGCCGCACCGCCTTCGGCACGGCGTCCAGTATCACCCGCTCGTAAATCTCGCGATTCTGGACGAACTCGATCATTTCAAGACCGCGCTTTCATTCCGGACGCGAGCAGCGGCGCCATGTAAAGCGGCAGACAGACGATGCCATCGCGCACTTCATAATCCCTGTCCCAGAGAAGATACGGCGTCGCCAGCCAGTCGGCATACTTTTTCCGAAATTTATCCAAAGACCGATGCGCCACTTTTTTGCCGCTTTTCACTTCGATGGGATGGACATTGTTCTTCTTCGCCAAGCGCGAATTGGATACCAGAAAATCGATTTCCATGCAGTTCTCCCGGCTATCGCGATCATGCCGGGAGAAGAAATAAAGTCGATTGCCGGAAGCGACCAGCATTTGCGCAACGACATTCTCCGTCAACATTCCTTCATTCAATGCAATGTCGGAAAACAGCAATCGATTGTGAATATCCTCTGCCATCAGTTCGTTTTCGTTGAAGGCGTGGCTGATCAGAAGACCGGTATCCGCCATATAGCACTTGACCGTCGAATGATCCAGACTCAAGCCCAATCCGACATTCGGCTCGGTCGCATTGTGCGCAGGATTGACGATCATCGCATCCTGAAGCCAGAACATCGGATCCTGATAATCACGCATTCTCGCGCCGGGTTCGATGTCCGACAAGACGATCTTCTTCTCGTGCCGCTGCAACAGCGAAGGCAGAAAGTCGAAAAGCGCTTCCGTTCGCTCCGCCTGACGATGCGAGTGCTCCCGTATTCCTTTGCGATAAAGCGACAGGATTTTTCTTTTCTCCTCATCCACCGCCTTGAGATCGTGGGTTTCCAAAAATGTGTCCACTACCTTGGGCATCCCCCCGACGATCATATATTCCCGCAAGGCCGCCATCGCCGTCTTGTGCAATACGCCCATGCATTCCCCCTTGTCGAATTGAACACGAATGGCATCCATGAGCGTTTCATTTCCCTTTGCCCACAGGAATTCCTCGAAATCCATCGGGTACAAGTTTATGTCCACTTCTTCGGAGGGAATCAGAATGTTCTTTACATTCTCGCGAATGGACACCAGAGATCCCGTCTCGATGTAATCATATTTTCCGTGTTCGACCAACGCCTTGATCGCCTCCCGCGCGCGCGGGAAGCTCTGGACTTCGTCAAAAATGAAAAGCGTTTCCCGCTCGTAAAATGGCTTGCCGCACAGACTGGACAATTTATAGAAGAATGTATCCAGATTCCCGAGATCTTCATCAAACACCTTCTTGATATTCCTATCCACCCTGGTAAAATCAAGAAGCACATAGTTTCGATATTCGCGCTTGGCAAATTCTTCCACGATAAAACTCTTACCAACCCGGCGGGCACCATTGATGAGCAGCGCCGAGTGACCATGTTCCGATTGCTTCCACGAAAGCAATTTGTCATAGATTTTACGCCTGAACATCATAAAAATTCTCCATTTCTCATTGAACGCGGAACATCATACCACAAATCGGCACTTTCCGTCAATAAGAAACTGCACAAATCGGCACTTTTATGAATTTAATTTTTTCACATATCGGCAGTATAGGATCCGGGCAGAGACCCTTCCGTCCGCAGTCCTTGCAGAAATTTCCGCGCCAGACATAATACATCATTGTTCCTGGGACTCATGCCGGATTGATGGCGCGGAGGCCGCCGGGATTGTCGGCGAGTTCCAGCAGGTAGAAATGCCGCGAGGGATCGTCGTCATCGACCATGAGGCGCGTAAAGACCTTGCGTACCGCCGGATCGAAGCCGTGACCCGCGTCGCCGCAGCCGATGCGCCGTCCCCAAGCGATCATCTTGCGCCCGTTGCGATCCTCACCGAACAGTTCGACCATATACCTCATCGCTTCTCCCCTCCCGTCACCAGCCACGGCGCCATGTAAAGCGGCAGACGCAATAATCGGTCAATAAGAAAGTAGCACATTTTCCGATAACTCAGACCATATACTCCAGCACATTTTCCATTTTACATTTTCAATTTTTCATTCTTACAGGTATTTCCTCAGCGTATTCCGGCTCAAGTTGAGCGCTTCGGCGGCCTTGGTGAGGTTCTGGCCGTACTTGTCGTAGACACGGCGGATGTGCATGCGCGTCGCTTCTTTGAAATCATCGCGAGTGTCGATAACCAAGCCGAGCCAGGCCGTTCATACCGGCCTTCACGCGCTCTGTTCGGTTCGGATTCTCCAGGATCTTTGCCGCAAGGAACGCCACTGAGACGACAGCTATCACAACCAAAAAGATCTGTTTCTTCATTCGATGTCACCTTCCTCGTTATTCGCAGCACCCCTTCATAATTCTTCCTCTTCCGAGCGATGCCACCGCTGGCCGAGATCGCGATCCGGCGAGGCGCCGGACACGCGGGCGGCGAGACAGATGAAGGTACGCACTACATCTTCCTTTGTAAGCGGCGATTCCTTTTCGTCTTCATCCACCCAGAAGAGCGGAGAGCAAGCGCTCCCGACCTTGCCGGTCACCTTGTAGCCGACGCGGTGAATGAGATAGTCGATCTCCGTCGCCGAATCCTGCAGAATTTCCATCATCCGGCGCCACTCCGGATCCCAGTTTGCCGGATCATCGACTTGAATGTCAGTCTCCGACGCAGTGCCTGTTATTTCCTTTTTCATAGTTTTCTCCTTGTTCGTTTTATTGACGCCCAAGGAATAGCAAAGTCCGTGCCAAGGCAAACGGAGGGCCGGAATCATCCTATTCCGACCTTTGCCTATTCAAATTCTCACCACCAGGTCAGAATCTGAATCGCTTCAATAGATTTTATCCGCTAATTTCTTGATACAGCTCCTTATCTCCTCAATGACCTTGTTTTTATAATCAGCGTCGGAATTGAATCGATCAAAGAACTTGCCATCCCAAATCATCCCATTGACAGGAACATCTCTTTCAATTAAGATAGGCTTCCACGCCAACCACCCTCTCTTCAACGAATCGTCGATCTGGTTGACATGCCAGCCTTCACCCAAATCGTCAGCTTCAATCTTTGGCGCATTTTCCATATCTTCACACCACAGCCCGACCTGGCAGTTCCAGAAATTCGTCTCTGCGAATATAACATAGATTTTCCCCTTGCTCTTATCACACGGATTCGCCGAACGAGAGAACAATGCGCCGCTTTCCTTACGCTTGAAATCACAGGCAGACTCAACCGTCCATTCCGATCCAAGAGCCTTCCCGATCTCCGTCATGGTCGCGTTTGCCATCCGCACGGCCGTGGTCGTATAATTTTCATACGCCAACTGCGCGGCCGCCATATTGTCTTCCATCAGTCTAGAAACTTTTTCGTTCATGATTGCTCCTCCTTGAATTATTTTTTTGATGTGATTTACATACTGAGATATCGATTCTCTGACGAATGGCGCGTCGATTGCAATACGACGGCACCGCTCCAGCCATCCGCAAATGTCCGTCTCGCCGTCTTTCAAATATGCCACCCGCATATAACTTGATTCATCCGCAATTGACACCCCGTATCGTCCGTTCGGCGTCAAAAAGATCAAAGTCTTATGCTTCTTATCAATACTCTTCAACCATTCGACATAACTCTTCAACTGCTCCGGCTGTTCACCGGCGAATATCTTGTTTTCGATTATACAGATCGAATCTGAATCCTCAATTAGAATGTCGAAACGCCGGCCCTCCACGTCTTTAACCAGTACCGACACCTCAGTCGTAACCAGCGCATCGTCTTTAAACTGCGGAATGTTGAACATCCGGCAGAACTCTTTTAGGAAGGCACCTTTCTGACCATGACTTCCTTTTGGCGAAAGAAATTCTGCCAAAATCCTTGAATGAACGGTTTCGTAATGATCAACGCCGCAAAGCGAAAAGACATTGAACTCTTCACCGCGCAGCTCGGAAAGGTTAGTCTTCGACTCGATTTCGCCTTTCAGATTGGTTATTTTGTTAAGCAATAGCTCTATCAATTTGTCTTCTGCCATTTTAATTTCCTTTCTGCTTTACAGTTCACGCGTTTGTTTCAAACACAATCCGCCACAGTTTTCCGGCAAGCACTTTCGCCTCGGCGATGGTCTCGACCGGGAACTTATAGACCGTGCGTCCATTCCACCAATAAGTGAAGTAAGGATGGTCCAACAGCATGCCATCAAGTCGATCACGTTGCACGTTGCTGAAATCAACGCCGCGGTGCGGGAAAAGTTCAAGTGCTCTGACGACATGTTCCCCGGCGAAATTTTCGATAAGCTGCAACGCAAATCCGCTGGGGCGCCACCAATAGGCATGATTGACTTCTCCCCACCCTTCGCTTTCAATCCTGTCCCAGTATTGAATGCTCAGATTGCCGCGTTCCGCCTCCGCGCGAATGACACTGCGCAGAATTTCAACAAGCCTCAGAACCGATGCGCTGGCAACCACTATCGATTTCTTATACAAAAACGACAACGCCTCAATCGCGACATCAAGCCCGACATCACGGATTTCATCCTTGAGCGCAAGGAGGAACTCCCCATAGGGGTTGATTGCCGGACGCTCATTCAGCAATTCCGGACCTTTTATATAATGAAGATACTGCTGTATCCCGCTCCTGAGATAAGGCTGATTTTGTAGTTCTTCAATCGAAAAGGTCAAATGACGTTCGAGCCAATCGACAATGTGTTCCTTGTAGTTAAGCGAAATGAAGCGTCCGGGATTCGCCTCGTCTTCAAACCCGAGGATTTTCTTGGACTCGTCAAAACTGTAATCTGCCACTTTCTTTTCGCCGTCACGCGTCAGATAGATAACATATATATTCTCGGGACGGTGTTCGAGAAGCGCCTGCTGAACATACCGATCGATCTGACGATCTTGATCGACAGCGTTTTTCACCTTGTTTTCAATGATTATGACTTTATCGGCGTATTCGATGCGGGCGTCGATGTACTCCGAACAGCACATCACCGAAAACTCTTTTTCGAGCCCGTCGACAAGACGAGCCGTCAGATCGGGTCTCGTTCCTCCGACATACCGAATGAACGATCTACACACTGCCGGCTCCTGTAAAAGCCGCGCAAGAATCCGCGTATGCGCGTTCTCGTTTGCATGCATTTCATCCAGCACATTGAATTGCACGGCGACTTTCGCAGGAACGAACGATTCGAACTCCGTCTCGATCTTCTCACTGAACTCTTTACCGGTCATGGTTTTCTCCTTGTTTATGACTTTTGTTTTCTACGCCTTCAAATAGCAATCCTCGTGCCAACGCGAAAACACGGCGATTTCGGCCCATTTTCGGCCGCTCCGCCGTTCAATATCCGAGCAGGCGGTAAAATTCTTACCGCTCACCCGTTCATCCAATCGCTCTGCCATCTTCGCGTCTTCCTTCCCGGTTCGTCCCATTGAGGAAGCCGCACCCGAACCGATGAAAACAAAGTGGCGTGCCTCCTAAACATGTTCTGATTGAGGCATCGCCAAACGCCTTACTGAAAACATGAATAGAAAGCACGCCACGGAATTACCCGTGACGCACTTACATATCCAGCTTTCAGTTTGAAGATTTGGCGATTTTCAATCAAAGCTCGATACGCAAGTTGCGTACACTTGGTTCAAGGTAGGTTGCCCATCTCGAACCCGTCCGGAATCGGCGGCGTCGCGCCGCCATTCCGGACCACCTGCCGGGCTACCCGCCCCGACGGGTCTATATCGTTTCAATCAGTCGTCAGTGAGTTTCCTTTCTTTTTTAGATTGGAATTCAAAATTGATTTCTCAGCCGATTGCGCCGCAAGCAACTTCCACGCCTTCTCCGTAAGGCGGTATTTCTGCAGACGACTGTTCGGCTTGTCAGGAATCGTCCGCTCGATAATTTTATCCTCCACAAGCGAATTTAGCACTCGCTTCAAATATCCGCTCTCGTTCGCGATACCTACAAGATTTGCAATATCCTTCCGCCCAAGAGGATTCGCCCTCAGTAACTCAACAATCGCATTCCCCTTAAGAACACACCGACCGGGCCCTTCGACTGGGCCCTTTGACTGGGCCCTTTGACTGGGCCCTTCGTCTGTGCCCTCCGACCCGGGCCCGACCGGGGCTCGACTGATTCCCGTTTCTTTTGCCTCACCGTTCTCGTCGAACCCCTTACGCCAGATAATGCTGTGAAATGACGCCGTATCGGGACGAAAGCAAGGACGCGCAAGCCCTTGTTCCAGGCATTTGTCGATTATGAATTCCGTTCCATAGCCGGAGCGCTCGGCATAACCCGCCCAGTTGAGCGCCTTGGCGATGCATGTGTTGCGCGGATCGGAATCGTGCGCCGTTTCGAGCATGGCAACCGTCCAACCCTTTTGGAGCGGACCGGGATTGATGGTGTGCACTTTTCAGGCTCACGGTCAATCACGACTTGAGAAAAGTTCGGAAATTGTCTAATCTTTACGGCCGCAATCCCTGCAGACGCCGCCCCGCGCCAGTATGTTTGCCCGGTCATGGTTCTCGCCAAATCCCTCGGCATAGATCTCCGGTGTCGCGAAGAGCGCCCTGCGAATCTGATCTTCCGTGAATTCGCACCCAATCAATTCGCCGAGGAATCTCAAGATCGAGCGTCCGCGCGCTTCAATCTCCTTCCTGCCCCAGTTCTCACACGACGCAACATCATAAAAGCCGAAAGACCTGCCGCTGCGGATGCGTTCACGCTTTATTTTCCAGGGATTATTTCCGAAGCCGGAACCGCTCGAAACACGTTTATTTCCTGATCCGGCTTTCACCACCGCATCGCGCCACGGGGAAACTGTTCCAGCCGACGAGTTTGCGTTTCATCCCCGCCATCGGCTTCCTCCCAGGTCTGGTTGCGCGTATTCCATGCCCAATTCAAATGGTGGTAGATATGCCGCAGCTCGACTTTGAATCGTCCTTCAGACATTCCGTCGACACCCGCGATCAAATTCGCGAGTGCCCCGTGCGCCTCGCGGAGATGCGCCTTCATCATTTCGTAATTCATCATTTTTCCTTCAAAAATCAAACTGGCAGTATCGGGTCCGGACAGTATTCCTTGCGTCCGCAATCCCTGCAGAAGCCGCCGCGCCAGACCGCATCGAATTGTTCTTCGAGCGGCGTGATGAGCGAGGGATCATCGGTCCAGACGCCGTTCTCGAAATTGCGCTTGCGTTCCGATTTGGAGCCCATGCCCGCGCCGGTCAGATTGGCGCTCCCGAAATACGCAAGAGCCCCATCGATGATCACGCACTTGAAATGCACTCTCGGACACAGCACGCGCTCCAGCCCTCGCGCCAAGCGCGGATAGCGGTCGAAGTCCTCGCGAAAGTTCGGTCCCGGCTCTTTTGCGTGAATGAGCCGCACCTCCACGCCCTTCCCGATCAACTGCGAGAGCACCTTGAGAAACGGCACCATCTCGCGACCGCCGAGATCGACGTACATGTCCTTGATGTCGGCGGTAGCGATCCAAAGACGCTGCTTCGTCTTCGGTACGGCGTCCCGTATCACCTGCTCGTAGATTTCGCGATTCTGGACGAACTGAATCATTTATTCGACACCGCCTTCATTCTCCATTTTACATTTTCCATTTTTCATTCTCAAAGGTATTTCCTCACCGTGTTCCGGCTGACGTTGAGCGCTTCGGCGGCCTTGGTGAGGTTCTGGCCGTACTTGTCGTAGACACGGCGGATGTGCATGCGCGTCGCCTCTTCGAGATCGTCGGGGACCGGACCCGCCGCCATCACCGAGGGATCCACGAGCCCCGCATTCATCTCGCGGTGCTCCGCGAGCAGTTTCGCGAAATCATACTCCTCGAGCGCGGTTGCACGATCAAGAAGGTTGATGAGCTCACGCACGTTCCCGGGATAGTCGTAGGTCGCGAGCGCTTCGAGCTGTTCGGCACTCAAAGTATGGCCGCCGTGATTCTTGCGCCACCACGCATTCGCGATCGCGGGGATATCCTCCTTGTGCTCCCTGAGGGACGGCACGCGCAGCTGCACCACGTTGATCCGCTGGAAAAGATCCTCGCGGAACTTCCCCTCGCGCACCATCACCGGCAGATTGCGGTTCGTCGCGGCGATGAGCCGCACGTCGACCTTGATCTCCTCGCTCGAGCCGACCTTCTGGAAGCGTCCGCCCTCCAGAACGCGCAGCAGCGCCGCCTGGGTCTCGGGCGTCATCTCGCCGACCTCGTCGAGAAAGAGCGTGCCGCCGTCCGCCTGCTCGAAGAGTCCCTTCGTGTTCTCGCCCGCGCTCGTAAAACTGCCCTTCAAGTGTCCGAAGAAACGATCCTGCAGCAGTTCCTTCGACACCGCGCCGCAGTTGAAGGCGACGAACGGCTGATCGCGCCGCTCGGACTTGTTGTGGATGAAATTCGCGACCGTCTCCTTGCCCGTCCCGCTCTCGCCGAGGATGAGGACGCGCGCGGACTTCGGCGCCACCCGGTTGATGCGCGACTGAAGCTCGAGCATCACGCGGCTCGAGCCGATCAGCTCGCGGTTGCCGTACCGCTCGAAATGCCGCACCGCCGACTTCACCTCCGGCGCCCACACCTCGCTGCGGATGCCGCTCGCGAGATACCGCGCCACCGTCGCGTACAGCGATTCGTCCTGATAGTTGCGGTAGGCGTACTGCGCCGCATCGATGAGCGTGAAATACTCCCCGACCTCGCCGGCGACCTTCTTCGGCGGGTCGGCGTACACCAGGTACGGCGAGGCGTCCACCCCGAAGTATTCGCCTACCGCCTCGAGGAGCCAACCCTCGCGCTCGTGCGTTTCCAGCAGTCCCGCGAACGCCGCGCGTGAATCCTCGTCCATCGCGAACGCGCTGATCCAGGTCGTCTTCACGCCCTTCGCCTTCAGCGCCTTGAGCGCGGCAACGAGTGCGTCCCGGTCGCCCCAGAGCGAGACGCCGAGAATATAGATCCGCTTCCAGTCCTTCGCCGCCTCGGCCATGAACTCGGGGAGCCGCCGCCGGCTCACCCCGCGCACGTCGGCGCGTCCTCCGAGCCCCTTGAGCGCGACCGCCGCGGCGGCCACATATTCGCTCGTACCCCATCCGGTCAAAATCAAATTCTTTTCCATCACGCTTTCTCCATTTTCAATTGACGGAATACATTGTATCATTTTTTGACCGATACTGTCAATAATTAACCGCTCTTGCAAAATGAATTCTTCTTCCATAACGCCCTCCATCAAGTGATTATTCAACTCGGCTTAAAGCGCAGCTTCCACCCCCACGGCGCCGGATCATTGCCATCGGCGGTGAGCAGCCAAAGGACAGGATACGCCGGTTTGCGCTTCGGTGCAGGTGCAAATCCGTCGGTTATGTAGATAAGGCACGAGGGATTGATATCGGGATGCTCTTCGACATATTCGAACGGCGGATTGAAATCGGTGCCGCCGTGTCCGTAGGTCTTGAACTCGGGATTGCGGAACTGATTGAAGGCGTCATACTTCTCGACATTCTGCACCACGGCATCGCACTGGATGACCGTGAGCTCATAATCCCCGAAGGTGTTCAGGAGCGAATTGAGCTCGGTGAAAAACTGCGGCAGGCACGCCGTCGTACTCCCGCTCGTATCGATCGCCACCGCCGCCCGCAGACTTTCCTTGCGCGAACTTTGCAGATAAAGTCCCTGCGAAACATGGCGTCGATTCGGCGGCAGCCACCGGCGCGAGCCGCCGTAGCAGCTCGTCACGAACTGCGAGAGCACCTCCTGCCACCGGATCTGCGGCCTAAGCGCCGCCTTGACGATGTCCTCAAGGTGCGCGGGAATCGTGCCGCGCGTCCGCTGAACCTGCTGGGCGACCGCCACAATCCGCTCCCGGATCCTGTCCGCCAGATCTTTCGGGATCGTCGGCGCGTAATCCTTGTCGAGCCCGACATCGCCCCATTGATCCTGCACCGGAGATCCTCCGCCGGCTTGATCCCCATCGTCATCGGATTCGCCGCCGTATATGTGCTTGTCGAACTGTCCGTTCGCGCCACCTCCATTCTTTTCCGACTTGTCACCCGATTTCGACTTGGTACCCGATTCCGACTTATCGCCCAATCCTTTCGGGCTGAATTGCGATCCGGATTCGGCACCTGGCTGCGGCTGTGCTTTCATCAGGGCGTTCCTTTCCAGCCGCTCGTAAATCTCCTCGGCGGACAGATCGCGCCATTCGTCTTTCGGACGCAGAACCCACTTCGGACCTTTAACCCCCTCCTGCTCCAGAAGCCGGTTGACCTCCATGTCGGTCGCGACATTGAACTTATGCGGCTCGCGCGTCTGACGCCGGAGCATGTGCATAAGCACGCAATGCCACGCCTCGTGCGCCATCACGAAAAGCCGCTCGTCGGAATTTAGTTTCGCGCAGAACGCAACGTTCATGAAGATATGCGTTCCATCCGTCGACGCAGTCGGCACCCGCCGATCCCGCACCGGCACGAGTTCCAGCCGCATCAGAAAGCCGCCGGTGAACGGAAACCGCACCAGCAGTTTCTGCCGATCCTGTCCCATAAGATCCAGCGTCTTTTTCTTGAGTTTCTCAAGATCCTTCTCGGTGATCGCGTCAGTCGACATACAACCTCCCTTCAGACCTTAAGCGAATAACGCCGACGGAGTGCCTTGCCGTGTTTCTCCGACCACTCCTTGTAACGCGGATGGTGGAAGAGTTTCTCGGCGAAGACGGCGCTGTTCTCGCGCTTATTGCCCGCCATCGCATCCATCATCGCCATCGACGCGAAGTCGCTTGAAAGTTCCATGCAGATGCGATAGAAACCATCGATCCGCCGGGCAGTCTCTTCCTCGTCCTTGCCGCGCCAGACGAGATAGGTCATCGCTGCGCACAGCGCATACCGACGGTCCGCCGCCTCGGGAATGACGATGCGCTTGTTCGGATTCGTCATCATTTCGAGGACGTCGTCGAAGGTCGTGTTGAGCTTATGAAACTCCATGAACTCCACTCCGGCGCGATTTCCGACGAGTCCGTACACCACCTTGCGCAGGAGCGTATCGTTGTCGCCGCCGAACTGATCGAGCATCCGGCTCACACGCTCCCATGAACGCGGCGTCGGCCAGCCGCGCTCGAGATTCTCGCCTTCCTGACTGAAGAGGCATCCCGGACGATACCGGATGAAGCCCATCACCGACGGATGAATTTCATGCGTCCGGGCCCAGCCGATCCAGCTCTCGACATCTTCCTGCATTTCGACATGGAGGAAGCGGTTCGCGAGCGCCGAGGACATCGTCGCCGCGACCGCCCGATCCTCGGTGCGGTTGCCCGCCGCGCAGATGTACCATCCGTCCGGCACCCGGTAGAGTTCGCCGAGCCGCCGATCGAGAATGAACTCGTAGGCCGCCACCTGCAGCGAACGGTCCGCCGCCGTGATTTCGTCGAAGAGGATGATTCCCCTCGATTCCGGATCGCGCGGCCACTCGCTCGCGACGAGCCATTTCACGCCGTCCTCGCCGGGAGCCGGGAGCCCGCGGATATCGACCGGCTCGCGCTGGGCGAGGCGCACATCGATAAAGCCGATGCCCATTTCCCGCGCCACCTGTTGAAGGATGCTCGACTTGCCGAGTCCGGGCGCACCCCACACCATCAGCGGCGGCAATTCCTTCGCGAGCTCCGGCCGTTCGGCCAGCGCCTTCAACTGCATCTTTAGAAGTTTCTCCAATTCATCGCCGGTCACGCGGTTGTGAAGGTCGATGGTAGTCGTCTCTTTGTCGTCGTTCATTGTTCGCCTTTCTATCCAATCTGTTTTTCGTTGATGTTCATCGCCAAATTATTGAGAATCCGCACACGATCTAAACCAGGAAATATAATCCGCGGTGCTGCATCCGTTCGCCGCCCGGTCGTCAAACCGGCAGCCGACCTCTTCGAGCACCTTGAACACATCATGCTCTATGGGAAGTCCGTTCAACGCGCAATGCCAACTGCCGAGATAAAAGGTCAAATTGCCGCCATAAGCATCCTTGAAGCCGGACACCAGCCCCGGTCTCACGGATTCAAGCGTCAACAGAAACTTTCTTATCAGCGAAACATCGGCAACAGGCGACAGTGACGAATGCACCACCCGAAGCATCATCTCCCGCAAAGGGAAAAATCGCTCGACCTCATCGGCATGATGACGGACAAGACCTGTCAAAACGCCGAGTTGACTGCCGTCCTGCGTACAGGCAAGACCAACCATCGCCGCTATATGTTTCTTCAAAATCCGCCGCCCCGAGATCGCCCGCTTTAATTGATATTCCTCATAGCTGTGGCACTGGAGCAAATCATCATTGAGATTCACCCCCCTGGTGAATTTATGCAACGCACGTATATTATCACAACGGCAACGGATATCCCCGGCACCTTCTAGGTTTCTATTGCAGATCGCATTGTCCATCCAATTGGTTCCATAGAACAGCATTCGATACTTACTCGAACGTTCCCACCCGCCGTAACAAATTCCCGACATTCCGCTCCTGCCGTATCGCCTATCCGATTGCGATGGATCAAGTGAATTCACCAGCAGCGATATCCGTGTCCGGATATGTGCATCGCCGCGTTCGATAAGCTGGGCATAGAAAGGAAGAGAAATCTCCGGACCGAACTCCTTCGCCGATTCAATCATCGTTTCGCGGCTTTCTTCATCGACCGAGAAGAAGAAATCGTCTTGGAATATTCGCGCCTGATAAAGGCTTTGCTTCAAGAACCCGTAGTCGAAGCACGTCGACGGAAACCGATATTCGCTCGGCTTGCGCCCGATTGTCATTTCCGTCTCGAACCAATCGAGACAATCGAACATCGTGCCGTGTCCCCACGGATGCTGGCGACCGTTCTTCGCGCCGTCATCATGACGAAACATGTTCTTTATCGAAATCGGCACTCCGCTCTGCAACATCTGCCAGACGCAGAGATCATTCACCAGCGACGGCACCTTGGCGTGTTCGGCGATCAGCCGCATCTGCTTATCCGTGCATCGCATGATGAAATCAAGCTGAAAGATGCGGGCGAAGCGAAGCGTCCTGCGCATAATCTCATCCCTGTGCTCCCGATTCTCGGCCAAAACCTCCATGATCTTGCGCGGATGCTCGCCCTCGACGAACATCAAATCGACAATCTCCGCAATGTCGTCCAAGTCATTCATCTCGAACACCCCCTCAGAATCCGATTCGGTGCGCATCGTGCTTCGTCACCTTCTTGACCGCGCTCTCCTTCTCGAGCTCCGCAAGACGCTGCGCATTCGTGACCTCGCCGCCGAGATAGTACATCGCCTGACGGACGGTACGGAAGTCGCCCGGCGCGAGATTGCGGATCGCGGAAAGCCGCGCCGCCTCGGCGGCGGTGAGCGCCGTCTTGAACATCCGCTCGAAGAAGAGTTTCTTGCCGTCGTCCGCAAGATAGTCGAACTCGAACTTGAAGGTAAAGCGCCGCATGATCGCCTGGTCGAGATTGTCCATGAAGTTGGTCGCCGCAACCATCACACCCTTGAAATTCTCCATTTGATAGAGCAGCTCGTTGACCCGCGTCACCTCCCAGCTGTGTTCGGCGCCGGAACGATCCTGCACGATGCCGTCGATTTCATCGAGAAAGAGAATGTCGCCGGACGCCTCCGCCTCCGCGAACGCGCGCTTGATGTTCGCCTCGGCGCCGCCCACCCACATCGAGAGCAAGTCACTCCCCATCTTCACACGCACCTTGCGTCCGACGCTCTTCGCGAGATACTTCACGAACTCCGTCTTGCCGGTGCCGGGCGGACCCCACAGGAGCAGATTCATCCTCGGCCGATCCACTCCGCCTTCGCCCTCGCTCGCGTAGTAATTCTTCACCGCCGTCGTCACCCTCCCGAGATCGACATCTCCCTTGAGGTTGAGCCCTTCGAGCGAATAATCCTTCGCCGGAGCAAGCTTGTCGTCCTTCCCGCCAACCCCGAGCAGTTCGCAATGCGGCTTCATCAAGTCCTCCACGAGTCCCGCAACCTCGTTCCGTCCCGGCTTCAAATCCTTCAGGTTCTTGAGCACCATCGAGATGCCGCCCGCATTCGTCGCGTACTTCGCGGCGAATTCGTCCAGCATCTCCTCGCCGATCAACCTGCCGAGTTTCAGTTTCTTCACATTGTTGCGCCAGATGTTGACGCGCATTTCATGCGTGAGTTCATGGAAGCAGATCGAGTAATCGAAGCGGCGACGGACCGAATCGGCCATCGCTTGCGCAGGCGCGTTCGAGATCCAGACGGTCGGCACCCGGATCGAATCGAGCATCGAATTGACCTGGCCCTTCTCCGATTCTCGGCGGCCGCCGCCCGAAAAGAGTCCGAAAAATCCTCCGCCGAAACCGGTGTTCAAGATTTCGTCCGCCTCGTCCACCACCATCATTCCGGTATTGCGCGGCAATTGCTCGTTGCAGACCTGCACCCCGATGAGCCGCGAGCCGAGCGACGAGTTGCGTCCATCCTCTTCCCCGTGCATCACCTCGTAGACATCGAGCCCGAGATCCTGCGCGAGCGTGTTCGCGAAACTCGTCTTGCCCGTCCCCGGCGCCCCGTAGAGAAGAATGTTCACGCCATGCTCCCCTTTTCTGGCGGCGATCAGCCGCTTGATGAGCGCACCTTCCTTTTGCAGTTTCTTTCCGTAAAAATTCCAGGGCAGGACCTCGCCCTTCTTCGCCTTGCGATAGAACCTCCCCTGCAGCGCCTCGGCGCTGGAGCCATTGAGAAATTCCAGAACTCCGCCGCGGATATCGAGACCTTCATCGACGAAATCGTATTTCCGGAGTTTCGATTTCTCGTTTCGAAGTTCACGCACCTCGCCGACGGACCGATCGATCGCCATGGCGTAGAAATCCATCCTCCGGTTCCAAAGTTCGCCATTGCCGCGATGCTCGCAAAAAGGATCGCGTTCGAAATCCGTAGACGCCCGCACATACGCGAGTTCCAGGATCGACCCCTCCAGCTCGTTCAGTTTGAAGAACTTCCGGATCTCGTCAAACCGCGCCTTCAGCGGATCGCCTTTCGCCGATGCTTCCTGCTCCGCACAGAACCGCGACATGACTCCCAGCAGTAGCTTGCGGATTTGACCGCGCAAATCCTTCATGTTCCAGATTTGCTGAATCGAATCCGTTGGATCGTCTCGGGTGAAGCAAAAATCATTCTTCGCTCCGTAACTCCGTCCGTTTCTCGGACTCCGCTTCTCGCACTCGCGCCCGACATCTATATCGATCAGCGTCTTCGCGCCGAATTCATTGAAAATCGCCTCTTCGATTTTCCGTTCGCCGAACGCGCCGACCGCCGGACGGAAATATCCGTCGTCTGCCACTTCATCATTGAACCGCTCGAGCGTATTCGCGAAGAACTTCGCCATCATCGCCTTTGCGTACGCGTTCTTGTATCCGCCTCTGTACCTCGCCATTCCTATGAGAGGCTTTGTCAAGGGCGTTCGCCTAAGGCGAACTCCATCCT